>ERZ889078.165-NODE-165-length-57661-cov-8.218050_pt1 | contig 57661 bp, 37 predicted proteins | sample MGYA00521266_ERZ889078 | MGnify/ENA primary metagenome ERZ889078 (study PRJEB32303, sample SAMEA104408618) | aquatic metagenome | biome: Brackish water; feature: Pelagic; material: water | place: Baltic Sea | collected 2014-06-16T06:34:00 | depth 76,534 m ... | reverse complement strand
GATCGTGTCGACCGGTCGAGCCGCTGAGGCCCTGGGTCCGACACGCGCCGGGTTTACGTGGCCCACACGCCGGCAGTGTGGCCGCGTCGCTTGTGCGTGGTCAATTTGCTGCGCGCCAGGGCCCCGGTTCCGCTCGACAAGTGCGCGTTCCCGTTGACACCTGCGTCGCCGCTGCCCACCCTCCCGCCGCCCACAATTCTGGGCTTTTAGGAGGACAGAGGCATGGCTTTGACTCAGACCGAGGTGCTCAGCGCGCTCTCCGGCATTCTCGACCCACAGTTTGGCATCGACATCGTCACGCTCAATCTCGTTCGCGATGTGACCATCGACGGCGACAAGGTCGGCGTCACCCTGGTGTTGCGATCGTTCTTGGACCCCGCAGAGGCCGGCCTGGTGTCGGACGTGAAGGCCGCGCTGCGTGTCCTCCCCGGCGTCACGGCGAGCGCGGTTCAGACCCGCGTCGAGGTGCCCAAGGCGCGGCTACCGAAAGCTGAGCGTATGCCCACCGTGCGCCACATCATCGGCGTGGGCGCCGGCAAGGGCGGCGTTGGCAAGTCCACCGTCGCGGTCAACCTGGCGGTGGCGCTCGCCGAAGCGGGCGCGCGCGTTGGGCTGCTCGACGCCGATATCTACGGCCCAAGCGTCCCGATCATGATGGGTGTCGCGGACGCCAAGCCACGTGTGAACGAAGACAAGCAGATCATCCCGATCGTGAGCCATGGCGTACGGTTCATGTCGATGGGGCTGTTGGTCAGCCCCGACGAGGCTGTGGTGTGGCGGGGCCCGATGATCGGACGCGCCGTGACGCAGTTCATCGATGACGTCGCCTGGGGCGAGCTGGACTACCTGATCGTCGACCTGCCGCCCGGTACCGGCGACGTGGTGTTGACGCTGAGCCAGACGATCCCGCTGAGCGGCGCGGTCGTGGTGTCGACGCCGCAGGACGTGGCGTTCGCCGACGTGCAGCGCGCCATTCGCATGTTCCGCATGTTGAAGGTGGATGTGGTCGGCTTGGCCGAAAACATGGCGTTTTTTGTGTGCCCCGACAACAACAAGACGTACTGGATCTTCGGCAAGAGCCGCACGGCCGAGCACTGCGCTCAGCATGACGTCGCCTTGCTGGGCACGCTGCCGATCGAGATGGCGGTCTCGCCGCACGCTGACGCAGGCCGACCCATGGTCGCCGCAGAGCCGCAGTCGGCACACGCTGAGCTGTATCGCCAACTAGCGGGTCGCACCGTCAAGGGCCTCGCGGTCCTCGATCACAAACGCGCGCAGGGCCCCGACCACAGCGATTTCTTCGCCGCTGCCGGCCCGGCATAGCGCAGAGCGGCCGGGATTGTCGGCCGGGATTGGCGGCCGGGAAGCGGGGCGCGCCGTCTAACGAGGAGTCACTGCCCGGCGGCGTGACGTCTATGGCAGGACCTCTTGGAGATCGGCCTCCAGCTTGTCGGCGAGCTCGTCGGTCAGGTTCGCGGCGCCGGCCTCTGGGTCATCATCCAGAGGGATCGGCGGCGCCCGCGGCGTCCCCAACACGTGGGGCAACCGCGGTAGCGGCAGCACGGGCACCCGATCCAGCGCGGCGCGCATGAAATCGGCCCAGATCGGCAGGGCGAGCTTGCCACCAGAGCCCTTCGCCATCGGCAGTCGGTCGTCCCAGCCCACCCACACCGCGGACGCGAGCCGGGGTGAGAAGCCGACAAACCAGGCGTCCCGTGCGCGATTGGTCGTGCCGGTCTTGCCCGCGACAGGCCGGCCGACATGTGCGCCGCGCGCGCTGCCACGGCGGACGACCTCGCCGAGCATGTCACTCAGCGCGTGGGCTACCTTGGCCGGCATCACACGGGTGAGCGTGGTGGCGGCACGAAAGCGCTCCTTGCCATGTCGATCGATGATGCGCGTCAGCAGCACAGGCTCGCCGTAGAGCCCATCGGCCGCCAGCGTGGCGTAGGCATTGGTGAGCTCGATCGGCGTGACCCCGGAGGCTCCGAGCGCCAAGGGCAGGTCGGCGCGCAGCGGCGAGAGGATGCCCGCGCGACGCGCGAACTCCGCGACCTTCTCCGGGCCGACACGCTGCGCGATCTCGACGGCGATGCTGTTGATCGACCGCGCGAGGGCGTCACGTAGACTGTGGGCCTTGCCGTCCCAGCTCCCCTTGTAGTTGCGCGGCGTCCATGGCCGACCGTGGCTCGTGTACGTGCGCTTCTCATCGGTGACGCGTGTGTCCGGCGTCGCCATGCCAGCCTCGATGGCCGCGCCGTACACGAACGTCTTGAACGTCGACCCGGGTTGCCGGCGGGCCATGAGCGCGCGGTGAAAGGGGTGCAGATTCGCGTCATCCCCCCCGACCAGCGCCCGGACAAGCCGAGTTTTGGGCTCGATCGCGACGAGCGCCGCCTGCGGTCCCAGCTCCGGCGAGAGCACGGACCCCCCGGTGGCGTCTCGGCTCAGGATGGACACACGGATGAGATCACCGCGCCGAAAGGAGGGCGGCGCCCCCTGATCGTCGACAAATCTGGCCAGGGTGTCGCGATGCAGGGTGCCGCGCTCGCCGCCCAGATCGATGACATAGGTCTTTGCGTCGACGTCGAAGCTGCGCACGATGCCGTGAATCGGACGGCCTACACGCGCTGGCTTGCCCTTGCGGCGGCGTGCGAGCTGCTTGCCGGCTTCATCCATCGCCTGCGCGGTCTGGTAGCGGCGCAGGGGCTCCCGGGTCTTGTAGTGCGCGTCCAACCGGCGCAGGCCAGCTGCGACCGCGGCTTCTGCGGCTCGCTGCGCGGTGATGTCCATGGCGACCTCAATGCGCAGGCCCTCGCTGCGCAGCGCGCGGTTGCCAACACGCTGCAGGACCTCTCGGCGAACGGCCGCGACGACCCAGGGCGCGCGAATCACCCGGTCTTCGTGGGCTTTCGTGGGCAGGGGATGCGCGTTGCCACGCGCAGCGTCCGCTTCGGAGATGTAGCCGCGTCGCTGCATCTGCAGCAACACGTAGCGTCGTCGCTCCAGCGCGCGCTCGGGGTGGCGATACGGCGAGAACCGCGCCGGCGAGTTCACAACCGCCGCGAGCAGCGCCGCCTCGGCGACGTTGACCTCGCTGACGGGTTTGCCGAAGAAATAGCGCGACGCCTCCTCGACGCCATAGCGGCCGTCACCGAAGTAGATCTCGTTCATGTACATCACGAGGATGTCGTCCTTGCTCACCTTCTGCTCGAGCTTACGCGCCAGCACCAGCTCCTTGAGCTTGCGGATCACCTTCTTTTCGCTCGACAAGAACCGCGTCTTCGCAAATTGCTGGGTGATCGTCGAGGCGCCCTGCGCGTAGCGTCCCTCTATGATGTCGACCCACAGCGCCCGCGCGATTCCGAGCAGGTCGAGCCCAGGGTGATGATAGAAGGCGGCGTCCTCCGCGCAGACCACCGCGAATCGCACCGTCGCCGGGATGCGCGCCATGGGCACAACCGTGCGCAGCTCGCCGCCAAAACGGGCGATCAGCTCGCCACCGGCGGCGTACACGCGGCTGTTTTCGACGGCGAGGTCTTTGTACGCGGCGAACGAAAACACGTCCGGCAGCCGCGCCTCGAGCGACTTGAAGCCGATGGCGCCAACGACCACGCCGGCGGCGGTCGCAAACAAGCCGAACACAAAAGCACGCCGGATCCATCGTCGGATCCAGCCGCCACTTGCGGTCGTCTTGCTCGTGCTGTCGCTGGTCAAAAAGCCCCCCGTCGCGTCGTGTGCCGTCGTGTGGGGGCCTGGCTTTAGGGCCCAGCGTGAAGGCCCAGGTTTGAGGTCCAGTCTTCAGGCTCCCAATCAGCGCCGCCCAGTGTAGTGGCACCTAGCCGTGGCAGCGATAAAACGGCGCGTCGCCGGGTTCAACCGCCCGCCGGCTGCGCTGATTCCCACACGCCACTCTGACCTCGTCGCGGCGGCGACCGGCGGTCCTCATGAGCGCGACGAAGCTGCGTTCTCGCGCGGGCAGCGGGCGTGGATCGGGTTGCCTGCCCGCGCGCGACGTGGAACCCTTGCGGCCATTCCATCACGGCCCTGTGGCTGTGCTGTCAGGCAAGCGAGGGGTCGATGTCGATTGCGTGCACCACCTGTGGTTCTCCTATTCCGGACGGCTTTGCTTTCTGTGGTCACTGCGGCGCTTCGTCCGAGCCGCCTGCGCCGCCCGGCTACCCGCCCTCCTTCATGGCCGGTCCGCCGCCTGGCCCGCCCCCAGGCGCGTATCCCGGCGCAGCGCCTATACAAGCCGCCGTTCAGGCCCGGCTCGTGGTGCTGCGTGGACCTGTGCCTGAAGGTTCCGTGTACGATCTGCGCCAAGGCCGCAACGTGGTCGGCCGACAGGCAGACATCTCGTTCCCCAATGATCATGGCATTGACGGAGAGCATCTCGTGCTTGAGGTCCATGGCCCCGACGTCCAGGTCGCCGCCGTGCCCGGGGAAGGCGGCGCCTATCGCCGCATCCGTGATCCCGCCGTCGTGCAGTCCGGCGACACGGTGTTCGCCGGCGAGCAGTACCTCATCGTGCGCCGCGGCGACGACGCGCCCCAAGAGCAGCTCGATCCCAACTCCGCCGTGCCTGAAGAGACGTTTGGCACCCCGCTGCCGCCACCGCAGCTCCACGTCACGCAGCTCCTCAGCGCCGGCGTGCCGGGTCGCGTCGCCTCGACGGACAAGAGCACGCTCAGCGTCGGGCGCGAGAACTCGGACCTCTCGTTCCCGCAGGATCGTTTCATGAGCGGTCGGCACGTGCGCTTGGAGAACAACAGCGGCACGCTGTCGGTCATCGACGTAGGTAGCCTCAACGGCACGTTCACCCACATCGACGACATGCCCGTGTCGCTGCGCTCAGGTGACGAGTTGATGGTGGGATCCGTGCTGTTTCGCGTCGACGTCGGATAGCCGCCGCGCTGGTCCACGCCCCGGCGTGCCGAGTTGCGGGTGGCGTCTGCGTCGCAGCGCGGTCAGCCGCGCGTAGCCCGGGCGGACTGAGACGAACGAAACCTCCAAAAACCAACCGGCCCGACCTCAGCGAGATCGGGCCGGTACGGAGAATCGCGGCGTCCGCTACGACTACCTCTTCTTCTTCGTGTTCTTCTTCGCCGCCTTCCCGGCGCCTGCCTTGGCGTCCGCTGCCTCTGCAGCGTCCTTCTTTGCGTCTCGCTTGATCTTCGATTCCGCGCGATCCTCGGCGAACGCCTTGAGCGCCTTCATGCGGCGGTCGAACGAGTAGCCGGCGTAGGTCTTGCGCCACTTCACCTGGTCTTTGGTGAGCTTGCCGGCGGCCGCGAGCTTGTCGAGCTCGCTCGTGTAATCCACGATGTCTAGCGCCACGCGCGCCACATCCGTCAGCGTCAGCCCCTCGCCATGCTGCGGCACGATCAGCGGGTCGACGACGCTCTCCTTCTTCATCTTCTTGCGACTCGTGACATACGCGTCAAGCGCCGCCCGCGCCTCTGGACTCGCGTCAGCTGCCAGACAGCGGATCGAGACGATGCGCTTCACAAAGCCGAACTCCTCGCCCTTGTCGTTGGTTGCGGGCAGCTTCAGGATCTCGTCGAAGACCCCGCGTGCCTTTGCGAAACCGATGTGCTTGCCGACGTCTTCCTTGCAGATATCCGTGATCATCAGCTTCACGTCGTTGTTGGCGTACGTGTCCTGCCCGTAGTTCATGTCGTCTTTCAGGCCGTTGAGTCCGGCTTTGAGCCCGGCGACGCCTTCATGGTTGACCATCATCTGCACCGCCCACCAGCGATCGTCGCAGTTGTCCCGCACCAGGAAGCGCTCGACGAAGGGTTTGATGCGCTTGTAGTCCTTCTTCACCAGCGCCTTGCCTGCAGGCGTGCCTAACCACTCCATCGCAGCGACGATCGCGAGGGACCCAGCCGCCTTGTCCGACGGATGCTCGCTGGGGCTCAGCCGCTCATACAGCTCGAGAAAGTAGAGCAGACCGTCCATGGTCTGCGTGCGTTGGATGAAGCCCAGCTCGCCCTCCATCACCTTCACGTTCTTGCGGGACGTGTGGTAGCGCCGCAGGCCGGCGATGAGCGCCGCTTTGCCCTCGGGCGACTTCAGTCCCTGCAGAAACACCAGGATCTCGCCGCGTGCGATGCCTTTGGCGAGCATGATCTCGCCGCCCTTCACCCCTGCGTTACCGAGCTTCTCGATCTCCTCGGGGCGCACGCGCCGGCCGAGCTTCTCGACGATCTTGCTGGTGCTGTCGTCGTGGCTGAAATCGCCAAACGCCCAGTCGGCGAGAATCTTGCGGTTCTTGTCTGCCTCCGCAGGGGACATCATCTCGAGCGAATCGAACAGGACCTGCTTGGCGTAGCGCTGCAGCTTCTCGTTCGGGTTCTTGAGCAGCTGCTCCATGGCCGGCCGCATCGCGAGCAAGATCTTCTCGCGCTCGGCCTTGTCGGCGACGTGCTTGTTCAGCAAGTCGATGACGTGGGTCGGCTGACCGCTTGTCATCAGCACCTCAAGCCCGCGCGCGCGCAGCTTGACGTCGTGGCTCGAATCCCCGACGTACTTGCCCAACTCGGCCCAGCCGGCGGCGTTGTTGCTCCACAGGCCGAAGTTCTCCTCCGGGTCTTTCTCTCCGCAGCCGACCAAGCTGGTCGCGAGCAGCGTGGCGATTACGGTCCCCACGAGAAGGGTGGAGAGACGGCTGAGTGGGGGCAGCCGAACGGTGCCGGTCTGTGATCGGCTGGGGATTCGAAGACGCATACAGTCCTCCTGTCGGGTTGGTAGCCGACGGTGTTTGCGCGGGGTGCGAGGCGAGAGGATAATACAGGGGTGCGCGGCGGTAAACGGGGACAGGTAGTCTGTTTTCGTGGCGTGACGACGGGACCGTCTGGATGCGCGTATCATCGGGACCAGTCCGCAGCGGGAGAACGACCTCATGGCCGAGAAGAAGACGACGGGGATGACACGCGGGGTCAGGGGATCTACCGAGACCAATCAAGATCTCGCCGACATCGAGCAGCGTATGATGAAGGTCAAACGCGCCTTCGACATGTATTTTAATGGGCTGGAGAAGGTGCCGCCGCTGGTCGAATACGAGCAGCTCAAGCGGGCCGTGCGCGGGATGACGGGCACCGGGTTCGCCACCGCGACCTTGCGCTTCAAGGTGCAGAGCACGATCGCGCGCTTCAATCAGTATCGCAATCTGTGGGATCGACAGCTGAAGCGATTTGAAGACGGCACCTTCAAGCCCGGCGTGGGCGCCGCACCGGGGCGGAGCACCGAGAACAGAATCCGTGGCAGCGGCAGCCGAGGCCCCGGCGCTCGCGGCGACCGGTCGGGCGACTCCTGATGTCCGGGTAATTCAGCCGTTTAGCGCCGCGCGCACGGGCACGGCGCCGTCCGCACCGAATCCTCAGCGTTCAGTCGCGCGGGCTCCAGGTCTCCGTCTCTGGCGGTCCACCGATGCGACGTGGCGGCGCTTGCAGCAGCTCCTCGAGGGCCTCCATCAGATCCAGGATACCGCGGCGATCCAGCGTCGAGGTGGAGATCGCGTTGCGATGCTGCGCCAGCTCGCGCACCGTCGCAAAATCCGTGACCGCGTCGATCTTGTTGAGCACAAGGAGGTGCGGGTGCTCGTTCAGCCCATGGTCATGCAGGATGCGCTCGACGCTCTGGAGCTGGGCCTCCAATTGGGGATGACTCGCGTCCGCGACCAGCAGCAGCACCTCCGCTTCCATGGCCTCTTCCAGCGTCGCCTCAAAAGCGCCCACCAGCTCCTTCGGTAGATCGCGGATGAAGCCGACGGTGTCGGTCACCACGCAGTCCAGCCCCTCTGGCAGCCGAATTCGCCGGGAGGTGGGCGCCAGGGTCGCGAACAGCAGGTTCTCAGTGAAGATCTGAGACTTGCAGAGCGCGTTGAGCAACGACGACTTGCCGACGTTGGTGTAGCCCAGCAGACACGCCGTCGCGACCCCGTTTCGTTGCCGTCGACCGCGTCGCGTGGCCCGATTCTGCGTCATGCGTTTCAGCGCTTGCTCGAGCTTGTGGATGCGGTCGCGCGCACGGCGCCGGTCGACCTCAAGCTTCGTCTCGCCCGGTCCGACGCCACCGATGCCCCCGGCGAGGCGACTCAGCGCGTCGCTGCGGCCCGACAGGCGCGGTAAATTGTACTTCAGCTGGGCCAGCTCGACCTTGATCTTGCCGTCACGGCTCGACGCGCGGCTCGCGAAGATATCGAGGATCAGCTGCGTGCGGTCGAGGACCTTCATCTCCGTCTCTCGCGCGACGCCCCGCATTTGGGAGGGCGACAGCTCGTGATCGAAGATCAACACGCTCGCGTCGGTCGCCATCGCCTCGAGGACCACCTCCTTCAACCGACCTGAGCCGAGCGCAGTGTCCCGATCAGGCTGGCGGCGGCGTTGCGTCACCCGGCCGAGCACCTCGACACGCGCCGTCCGCGCCAGCTCCGCGAGCTCGTCGAGGCGATCATCGGCCTCCAACTGACTCTCGGGTCCGACGTGGATCAGCAGCGCGCTCTCGCGGGCCCCCACCATCTTGGCGCGCGGTCGCACCCGAGACAGCTGGGTCTCCAGATCACGGATGATCAGGTCCGCCGCGAACGCGGTGGCCGGCCACATCAGCGGCTCAAGCACCTCGAACGGTCGCACGTCGTGGACGATCTCGCCCTCGCGCGTCGGGATGATGTGGCCGATGTGCACCTGAAAAGGCCGACCCATTTGCAGCGTCAGCGCACACACCAGGTCGAGCCCCAAGCGCGCCAAGTCGGTCAGATCGTCGTCGTTGAGCCCCTCACCCTTGAGGTGAACATGCACCAATCGCACGCCGCGCAGCCGCCCTTTTGAGGTCCGCAGTCGGCCGACATCGGGCAGAAAGATCTCGTTGCCATCCCCGACGATCACATGCGTGACCTGACCACGCCGATCGATCAGCACCCCTACCTGCCGGGCCATCGTGTGGGCCAGCGCGCACATCCGTTGGCCGAGCGTGTCGCCGACGATGCGTTCAGGCGGCGTCTGGTAGGTGTAGAGCTTCTCCAGGCCCTCCAGCTCGAGCGCGGCCAAGCCGTCCGTATTACCGAAAATTTTGCGCGCCAATTCGTCTCCAAGCCGGAATTATCGGTCTTTTGTCATCATTGGTGATGGGGGCTCAGGCTTCGACTCGGGCCGCTATTTCGGCGGCTTCGGGACGCCGGGTTTCGGCGCGTCCGCCATGGCCTTGGCCCGCGCCTCTTTCGCCTTCTTCAGCTCGACGGGGGTCTTGTCGGCGTCCTTCGGTGGGATCGGTTTGCCAGCCGCCGCGGCCGCGCCGACCTCCTCACGCCGCACCTCATCTTCCTTGTCCTTGGCTTCCGCGGCCTTCATCGCCGCCAGCTTCTTCTCAAGATACGCTTCCTCTTCCTTTTTCTTGGCGGCCTCAGCGCTCACATCCACGGTGCCATCCGACGCCTCTTTCACCCACGCGTCATCATCGTCGCCCTGCCGGTACAAACCCATCCGGTCGATATCCAGCGCCGCCGTCCCGCCTGCCGCAGCCGTGGCCGCAGCCTCCTTGGCCTTGCGTTCATCGGAGATGGTGCGCCAGTAGGCGTTGTCGCCGTCGAGATCCAACTCGGAGATGTCGAGCGTCGCCGTGCCCTCCCCGCGTTGCTTGGCGGTCGCCTCTTCCCAATCGCGGTTGCGGCGGTCTTTGACGTCGAGATCGAGCACCCAACCGACGAGGTTTGGATACGACTCAAGGGCCTCCCAGTCTGCAAACTCGTAGTGTGCGCGCCACAGCATCGTCACGGTGCGCGAATCGGCTTCGATGATCATCGTATCGAGCGTCAGGTCCTTTCGCTCAACGCCAGCGCCACGATCGAGCTCGGCCTCCAGCGCTTTGCCCGGGAGACGAAAGAAGAGCGTGCCCTCCTTGGTGAGGTTCGTGAGCGTGATCTCTTCGTCGCCATGCAGGCCGGCCAGCTGAAGAGTCGGCGCCGCGCTGTTGAACCAGCCGGGCTGCATCATCCCTGGGATCGGGCGCTTATCGAGCTCGCGCAGCAGCCGCACATCGTCATCATCCTCAAGGTCGAGCGAGCGCTTGTGCGCTTCGAGCACGGCCTCGTAGTCCTTCATGTCGGACGGATAGTCGCCCGCCATGCCGACGCGGGGATGTGCCTGTCGCGGGTACGTGGAGAACCCGGCGGGCAGCGGTACGTCGTCCATCTTGTAGATGTCTTGGAGCAGATCACGCGGCGTCAGCGGCGCGTCGGGATCTTCGAGTTGCGGCAACAGCAACCCCTCCACCAGCTGCGGGACGTTGCTCACGATGAAGCCGCGGCCATACGGGTTGGTGGGGCAGGGCAGTTTGGGGAACTCGGCCAGCTTCTCTTCACGCAGCTTGGCCCGCGCCTTGAAGTCTGCGTCCAGCAGCGCGCGCTCCTCGGCGTCTTTCTCCTTCAGATCATCGCGCAGATCATCGTTCCAGGCCGGCGGCGCGTCGTCTTCGTCCGGCAGGTCGGCGACGTCGAACATCTGGGTACCGTCGCCCTGCAGCACCTCGTCGCGTCGTCGCTTCTTCGCCGCGGCGGCCTGCACAGCCTTCAGATCGGCCTGCTCCGCCGCACCCTCGGACTGCGCCGCTGCGAGCAGATCGTCCGTCAGAATCGCGACGCCGTCGTCGGTCTCGAGCGCCTCGCCAGCCGCGTTGCGTCGCCGCTCGATCTCGTCCTTGGCAGGCGCCTGCGCCCCGGCGGCGGCCGCCTCGTCCTGCGCCGCCTGCCACGCCGCGAACCCGTCGAGATCCATCACCGCCGTGCCACGTTTAGACGTCGCCTCACCCCACACCCGCACGCCGTCGCCGTCGTAGCCGAACTCACCCCAGGCGCGGTTCAGCTTCTCGTCCTCACCGGCGCCACCGCCGACGGGCGCCTCAAGGAACGCCTTTTCGTCCGCTTCCTTCTGCTTTTTTGCCGCTTCTTCGGCCTTGACCTCTTTCGCGGCCGCCTTGGCTTCGCGCGCCGCTTTGCCCTCTTCGGCCATCACGCCTTCAACCTGGCGGGAGATCGCGAGCGTCTGCGCGTCCGGGATCACCCACGTCTGGCCGCCGTACGCATACGCCATGCTGAGCGGCACCTCCTTGACCGGCGTCGGCTCCGAGAAGCGCGGCGGCTGCGGCACGGGCTTGCCGTCCTTCTTGAGTGGCCGGGTGTAATGCGCCTGCCGGGGCCCGAGCGCGCGCAGTCGGCGCAGCACGGTGCCGACGCGGATCGCGCACTCCCACTCGCGCGTGGGCTTGCCGCTCGGCGCATACGTCTTGCCCACCACGATCACGTCGCAGCGCGCTTTTTCCGCGACCAGATCGCTCTCCAGCGTCGGCGCGGCCGTCTCGGCGTCGCCGTCGTCGTAGCGATCGGCCTCCAGCATCGGCGGCTGATCATCGTCTTCCAGGGGCTGAATCGTCGCGTCATCGTCGGGGATCGTGAACGTGCGCCGCGCGATGAACGCGATCACCAGCTGACCGTCGGATCGCTCCGTCGGCAGCAGCTCAACCCAATATCCCTTGCGCAAGTCAGCCATGCGGCGCGGTTCCCCTGCGGTTGCCCGTCGGTGCGGACGGGTGATGCGGCCCGCAGTATATCGTCACGGCCCTCGAAATAACTACGGCCCACCCGGGACTACCGGATGGGCCGCAGCGAATAGGCTTGGCGGACGCTAGTTCAGCGTGATCTTGCCGGCCTTCTCTTCGATCAAGCTGCCGGCCTTGAGCTTCATGGTGCTGCCCGCCTCGATCTCGACGTTGCTGCCGGCCTTCATCTCGATGTTGTTCGACGCGTCCACCTTGAGGTCGGTGCACTTCATGGTGATCGTCTTCTCGACGAGGATGTCCATGTCGCCGGTGACACACTCGATGGTGATCTTCTTGTTCTTCGTGTCGATCAGAATGTAGTGCTCTTGGGTGTGATCGTAGATCTCGATCTGGTCGACGCTGCCGGACTGATCGAGGCAGATCCAGTGGCCGTCACGCTCCCGCGGCGCTTTGACCGTGTCCGCGGACTGCACCAAGTTCTGCAGAATCAAGCGCTGGTCGCCGCTGTTGTCGTCGACGAACTGCAGCATGTGGCCGTCACGCGAGCGGATTGAGCGGAAGTTGTTCTCGCCGCTCTGGCTCTCGTTGTCGTGAATCGGCTTGTCGACGCCGTTGTAGAGCGAACCGATGACGTAGGGGCGGCGCAGGTCGGCGTGCTCAAACGCCAGCAGCACCTCGTCGTCGACCTCGGGCAGGAAGAACGAGCCGCGCAGATCTTCACCCTTGCGCGAGCCCGCCATGAATGAGGTCAGGCGACACCAGGTCGAGCGGAAGTCTTCCTTGTCGCTGACGCTGCTGGCGTAGTCGCCCGCTTCGGACACCCACGGGAACTTGACCTTCACGCGGTAGTGACCCTTCGGGTCCTTGTTGTCGACGACGATTCCGACGACGACTCCGTTTGTCTTGAACGGGTCACGCTTGGTGGCTTCGAGCAGCATGGCGTGTCTCCTGTTTGGCGATCGATAGCGGACATGCGAAAACTGACGCCGCTGGATATGACCGAGACTAGCCACAGCACCGCTGCGGTGCAATCGCTGCGGTCGTTGGGCCCGCGGCGATGGGGTCACAGCGCCCCGGTTTCCGCCGCCGAAGGCGTACACAGCCTCAGAGTCGCCTCCGTCGGTGCGGAGCTGTGACGGGCGACGGCCTCGGTCATGCGCGGCGCAAACCGTCGCGGACGCCGCATTACCGGGCGATTAGTTGGCCGCTTGACGCGCCGCGTCGCGACTTCGATCCTAGGTTGGCTCAAAGCCATGTTGGCAGGAGGGCGCATCATGTCGACCGACGAGACGTTTGAACCCCATGCCGGTGCGCCCTCAAGCCACGGCGTCGATCCGACACACGACAAGCTACGCCAGAACATCGCGGCCCGCCTGACGCGCCTGATCACGTCGGAAGAGGGCCTGCGCGCCGTGGTCGCCGCCGCGGTGCCGAAAGAGCTGATCGCGAGCACGATGGAACAGGTCGACGCGACTAAGACCGAAGCGATGGCGTTGGTCGGCCGTGAGCTGCGGACGTTCCTTGATCATCTCGACGTCGGCGAAGAGCTCGCAAAAATCCTCACCGCCGTGTCGTTCGAGATCCGTCTCGAGGTGCGGTTCATCCCGAATGAGGACGGCACGCTCCGCGCCAATGTGCGGGGTGGCGCGAAGCCGAAGGTCAAGGTCGAGCCGCGCAAGAAACCCTGGTACTGGCGCGCGACGGAGGAGGACGCGGAGGACGCTGAGGCCGATCTTGGCGCGACCAGCGACGCCGGCCTGGGCGAGGATGCCGACCCGCACGCAGAAGCGGGCGGCGCCGATCTCCGGTCGAGCAGCCCGGGCGTACGCGGTGGCGGCGCAGAAGGGCGTGAGCGGAGCGTCGCCGGTGAAGGCGCGCCCGAGGAGCCCGAGAAGCGGCTCAGGCATCGACTCGGCCGGCGCAGCCTGACGAGTTTGGTGGAGCGGGTCGCCGACGCGGCCGCGACGACTGTTCGGGCCGCCGCCGAAGTCGCCGCCGACGCCGCTGCTGATGTCGTCAACGAGGCCCGCCGAGGGCGTGAGGGCCACGATGGCCGGGACGATCTGGACGACTACTGAGCGTCACTCGACCGTCACGCTCTTCGCCAAGTTGCGCGGTTGGTCGATGTCCGTGCCCTTGAGATCGGCGAGGTGATAGGCCAACAGCTGCATCGGGATGACCGAGACGAACGGCGCCGTCCACGGCGTCGATCGGGGCACGGGCAGATACGCGTCCGCCATGCTGCGCAGCTCATCGTCGTCCTCATCGCCGATCGCGATCACCGCCCCACCGCGCGCCGCGACCTCTTGTAGGTTGGAGCACGTCTTCTCGTAGGTCGGGCCCCGCGGCGCCGCGATGATGGTCGGAGTGAACTCGTCTACCAGGGCGATCGGGCCGTGTTTCATCTCGCCGGCCGCGTATCCCTCTGCGTGAATGTAGCTAATCTCCTTGAGCTTGAGCGCCCCCTCCAGCGCGATCGGGTGCAGCAGGCCGCGGCCGAGATACAGCGCGCTCGTCGCGCCGACGTAGGTCTTGGCGATGTCTCGGGCGGCGCCGCTCAGCTCGATGGCGCGCGCGACATCACCGGGCACGGCCAGTAAATCCGTCAACAGCGCGCGGCCTTGATCGGCGTTGAGCGTGCCCAGAATGCGGCCAAAACGCACCGCGATGAGGTAGAGCGCCGCCATCTGTGTCGTGAACGCCTTGGTGCTCGCGACCCCGATCTCCGGCCCCGCGTGGGTGTACAGCACGTTGCCCGCAGCCCTGGCGATGGATGAGCCGATGACGTTGACGACGGCCGCCGCGCGGGCGCCACGTCGCTGCGATTCCTTGAGCGCGGCGAGGGTGTCCGCGGTCTCGCCAGACTGCGAGACCGCGATGACCAGGGTGCGTGAGTCGACGATGGGGTTGCGGTAGCGGAACTCGCTCGCCAGATCGACCTCAACGGGGATGCGGGTCGCCTCTTCGATGTACTGCTTGCCGATGAGCGCCGCGTGCCAACTCGTACCACAGGCGATGATCACGATTCGGCGCAGATTGGCGAGATCTTCACGCGTGATCTCCATGCCCTCCGAATACACGTCGCCGTCGGCCATGCTGATGCGACCTCGGATCGTGTCGGTGATCGCGCGCGGCTGCTCGTGGATCTCCTTGAGCATGAAGTGTTCGTAGCCATCTTTCTCGGCGGCGACCGCGCTCCACTCGATCCGTGTCACCGCTCGCTCAACCTTGATGCCGGTCTCGAAGCGCCTCAGCTCGTAGCCGTCGCGGGTGAGGATCGCCATGTCGCCATCCTCCATGAAGATCACGTCGCGCGTGTGCATCAGAATCGCCGGGATGTCCGACGCGCAGAACGTCTCGCCTGCGCCGACGCCCAGAATCAGGGGGCTCTGCTGCTTGGCGACCACCACACACTCTGGATGGTCGACGTCGAGCACGGCGATCGCGTAGGCGCCGCTGACATCCTTCGTCGCCGCGCAGACGGCGTCCTCAAGACTCAACCCCTTGCTCACGCCTGCGTTGATGAGATGGCTAAAGATCTCCGTGTCTGTCTCCGACGAAAACACGTGACCATCCGCCACCAGGCGGGCGCGCAGCTGGTGGTGATTTTCGATGATGCCGTTGTGGACCACCGCGATGCGACCGACCACGTGGGGGTGAGCGTTGGGCTCTGTGGGCCGACCGTGCGTGGCCCAGCGCGTGTGCCCCACCCCGACCGACCCGTTCAAGGGCAGCGCGGCGAGGCTGTCGGCGAGGTTGATGAGCTTGCCGACGGCGCGACGCAAGTGGATCCCGCCGTTCAAGATGGCGACACCCGCGGAGTCGTAGCCGCGGTACTCCAGCCGGCGCAAGCCCTCAACGATGACGGCAGAGGCCTCTTGGTGACCGACATAGCCAATGATTCCACACATACAACACTCCGTTCGCTGCCAGCGCGGCGGCGGCATTTGGATTCCCAGTCAGCTTAGTGGTTTTCTGCGGCAAGAACGTTTATTTCGAATCGACCCGCGCCGCCAGGACCGCCGCTTGGCGTGCCTTCTTGTGGGCGACCCAGCCCTCGATGTTACGTTGCGGCGCTCGGGCGACCGCCAACGCCCCGGCAGGCACGTCCTTGACGACGGTGGTGCCCGCCCCGACGTAGGCGCCGTCGCCGAGCGTGACGGGCGCGACTAGCTGCGAGTCGCTGCCGATGAAGACACCCGCGCCGAGGACGGTGCGGTGTTTGTTCACGCCGTCATAATTACAGGTGATCGTACCGGCGCCGATGTTGCTGCCGGCGCCGATCTCGCAGTCGCCCAAGTAGCTGAGGTGGCTCGCTTTGGCGCCGTCGTGTAGCAGCGCCTTCTTCGTCTCAACGAAGTTGCCCACCTTCACCCCGGCCCGCAGATCGGTGCCGAGCCGGAGGTGCGCGAACGGGCCGACGGCCGTCGCGTCGCCGATGAGCGCCCCTTCAGCCACCGTGTACGGCTTGAGATGGACGCGATCGCCGACCACCGTGTCCCGCAAGACGCAGCCCCGATCGACCTCCACGAACGCACCGAGCGTCGTCCGGCCACGGAGCTCGACGCCGCCACGGATGATGCTGTCTTGCCCGATCGCGACGTCAGACTCGATCCAGGTCAGCTCAGGCCGCTCGATCGCGACGCCGGCGGCCATATGCGCTTCGATGACTCGGCGACGCAGCGTATCGGTCGCCTCGGCGCACTGTGCGCGGGTGTTGACGCCCTGCAGCTCGGCGGTGTCGCTGGCGATGTGGACCGCCCCAGGGAGGCCGTCCTGCGTCGCGATCTCAAGCAAATCCGTTAGGTACAGCTCACCCTGGGCGTTGTTGTCGTCGAGGCGGCCGAGCGCCCCACGCAGGAAGGCTGCGTCCACCGCCATCATCCCAGCGTTGACCAGCTGCACATCACGCTCGGCAGCCGTGGCGTCGGCGTGTTCCACGATCCGCGCGACCCGACCCTCGGCGTCGAGCAACACCCGGCCGTATCCGGAGGGATCGCTCAGATTGCCGGCCAACAGGCTGATGGCCCCAGTTTTCCGGGCTGCGAGCAGGGCCTCCAGCGTTTGCACACGGAGCAGCGGCACGTCGCCATAGAGGATGAGGGCCTCGTCGACCTCGGCCAGCGTCGGCAGCGCGAACTGCACGGCGTGGCCGGTCCCGCGCGGCGCGACCTGTTCGATGCACGACACGGCACAGCTGCCCAGCAGCGCGGCGTTCTCGATCGCCCACTGCGCGACCCAGTCGTCGACAGCGGCGCGGCCATGGCCCGTGATGACGACGATTCGCTCCGGCGCGAGCGCGGTCGTTGCCTTCAGGACGTGCGCGATCATCGGACTGCCGAGCACCTCGTGCAGCACCTTCGGGGTGCTGCTCTTCATGCGGGAACCCTGTCCCGCTGCGAGAATGACGACGGCGCGACGTTGCTTGGCCATGGAAACCTCCGGCGGCGGTTGGTGTACCGCGAAGCTCGCAGTTGCGCCACATTCGTCGTCGCCGCGCGCCGTCCGCCGCCTAGTCGTTGCCGCGACGAGTGCCCGTGGCTATGCTCCCGCCGCTTTGCGTCGAGGCTGCCCTCGCGAACCCACTGGAGGACTCTATGTCGAACCCCGAGACGATGGTCTGGCTGAACGGAGAGATGGTCGTCGCCGATCGCGCTCGCCTGTCTCACCTGACCCACACTTTCCACTATGGGCTCGGCGCGTTTGAGGGGATCCGTAGCTACGAAATCAAGCCTGGCGTCGGCGCTGTCTTTCGGTTGCAGGAGCACATCGACCGTCTGTTCGGCAGCTGCCATCTGATCACCATCACCGCCAAAGACATCGGACTCACGCGCGCGGCCGTCGTCGAAGCCTGCGTCGCGACCTTGAAGGCAAACAAGCTAGCCGGCGGGTACCTACGCCCGGTGATCTATTTGGGCGAAGGCACGATGGGCATCGGCGCGACGACCAATCCAACTCACACGATGATCGCGGCCTGGCGTTGGGGGGCCTACCTCGGCGACGACGGGCTCGCCAAAGGCATCGACGCCTGCATCTCGTCGTACCAGCGCCCTGGGCACGCCGGCACGCTGTCCAAAGCCAAGCTCACCGGCCAGTACATCAACTCCATCCTCGCCAAGCGCGAAGCCCTCAGCAACGGCTTTGGCGAGGCCATCTTGCTCAACGAGAACGGTTTGGTGACGGAGGCTTCGGGCGAGAACCTCTTCATCGTCAAGGACGGCGTCCTGATCACGCCGCCGCTTGGGCTCAACATTCTGGCCGGCATCACGCGCGCTACGATCCTCGAGCTCGCCTCACAGCTTGGAATCCCGGCCGTTGAGCGGGTTTTTGCGCGCGACGAGCTGTACCTCGCCGACGAGGTCTTCATGACGGGCACGGCCGCCGAGGTCACGCCGGTTCGCAGCGTGGATCGTCGCGCGATCGGCGCGGGCGCACGCGGTCCGATCACGGAGCGGCTGCAGTCGCTCTACTTTGATGTCGTCAAGGGTCGCAGCGACGCGCATGCTGCGTGGCTCACCTACTTTGACCTGTAGCGTCGGGAGCAACGGCCGTGTTCGACGAACGTTTTACCGGTTGGCTGGCCACTGATTTCGACGCCTACGTCGAACGAAAGTGGCGCAGCAACCGCTTCAATCTGGAGCGCGGCCGTGTTCGCATGCGCCTGCTCGACCTGCTTCGCCGTGCCGCGGAGTCCGCTGAGGTGGACACCGAGGGCTTTGAGCTGTGGAGCAGCTACGACCATCCGAGCTTCTTCAACGGTCACGTCGTGCGCGCCCAACGCGTCGCGTGGTGCCGCACGTCCGATGAGCGTGAGCGGCTGACCCGAGCGGATCACACCGTCGAAGCGCAGCGCGTCGATCGCTGCCACGTACACCTCGGCGTGCATGTGGATGAGACGGGGCTCGCGCTGCTGTTGAGCCTGCCGCCCGAGGCGCGGTTCGACCTCAGCCTGCTGGCGTCGGCGCAAGAAACCCTGGTCGCGGGCGCTGCGGCCGTGGCGGCGCCGTGGGCGGAGGCCGGCGAGGACGGGTGGCGCGTTGAGCTGCGAATTGGACACGCAGCGGCAGAGGCAGACGAAGCGCTCGCGACCGACGCGGTAGCGGCATGGCTGCGCGCGTTATGGCCGAGCCTGCAGGCGCTAACCTGGTCTGACGATCGCGATCCCGACGGGCTCAGCGCGATGGTCCAGGCGGCAGATGACGCCCACACGCGCGCCGCCGTCGGCGCCGTGACGGCAGCTGCGGCGCCAGCGCCCGAGCGTCCCAAACAGGCCGCGCGCCCCGCCGTTCCGTGGCGTGCGCGCCCCAATCGTCCCATCCTGGCTGCGGCTGGAACGGGGGTGGCCGCGCGCGATGAGGAAGCCGAGCGTGAGGCGGCCGAGCGCCGCGCGATGCGTGATCGCGCCATGGCGCTGCTCCGTGAGCGACCCCAGGGTGACGGCCACGCACCGAGCGCCTCGGCATCTCAGCCCGTCGGCCGTGGGCCTGTCCCTGGTCAGGGCGCGAACCAGCAGAGCGGCGGCGGCCCTGACGCGGCACCCGACCAGCGTCGTGGACCCAATCAAGGACGCGGTGCGGATCGCGGACCGCAGCCGGACCACAGCCGCGGCCCGGATCGTGGCGCAGGTCGCGGCCCAGATCGTGGCGCAGGTCGCGGCCCAGATCGTGGCGCAGGTCACGGTCCGGATCGCGGCCCAGATCGCGGCCCACGCCGTGGCCCAGATCGTGGCCCAGATCGCGGACGCGGACCGGATCGACCTGTGGGTGGCGGCGGCGGCCGGCCGTACGAGATTCGCCCCGAGCGAGCGGAGGTCGTGGGCCTCGCGGTGGGCGCCAACGTCGAGCTGATCGCCGGGCTCTTCGCCGGCAAACAGGGCGTGGTGGAGGCGATCAGGCGCGGCGAGGCTGAGGTGCGCGTGGGCGCCATGCAGCTGAAGGTGCGCCTCGGCGACCTGCGCCCCAGTTGATCAGCTGATCGAAGCGGGCCGTGTGGTGGGCTAGAAGACGTCGAGCCGCTTGATCGTCGCGACGATCGACCACCCTGCAGAGAACACCAGCGCGGCCAATCCCACCCAGAGCAGCTGCATGACCGTGCGGCGGCTGGGCCGTCGCAGACCTCGTCGTTGCGCCGGCGGCGGCAGCGGCGTCAAGGGCGGCGGGCCCGCTGCAATCGCCGCTTCGCGCGGTGGTTGGGCTGGTGCGCGGGTCGCACCGAGCCCGAGCGACGGAGGCCCAAGGCCGGGTGCGGCTGGCCGTCGCGTCGGCGGCAGGCCCGTCTCTAGCGGCGATCGCGCCACGACGCTGAGCTCTGACGGCGCGAACTCGCTGCTCAGCATCTTCGACATCGGCGGCGTCGCCAAAGAGCGCTGCGGCACGGTGCCCCCCGGCGCACGCATCGACAGGTCCGTGACGTAGTCACGCAGCGCCTCGGGCCCGTAGCCCGCCGCGTGGCGTCGCAGCCAGTCCTCGAGGGCGTCGCCGAGCGCTGTGGCGGACGGGAACCGCTTTGCGACATCACGCGACAAGCAGCGCGCCACGATGTCGGCCAGCTCAGAGCCCGCCTCTGGCACGACCGCGTCGACCCGCGCCACCGGCTGCTCCCGAACGGCGAGCAGGATCGCGAACGGCGACAGCAAGTTGGGGCCGCGAAACAACGGCTCGCCCGTGATCCACTCGTGTAGGCAGATCCCCAGACTGAAGACGTCGCTGCGCCCATCGATCTTCTCGGCGCTGGCCTGCTCGGGCGACATGTAGGCGTACTTGCCCTTAATGACCCCGGCCATGGTCTGCTGGATCCGCGACGCGACCTTGGCCACGCCGAAATCGATCAGCTTCAGTTCGCCGCGACGATTCACCAGGATGTTCTGTGGGCTCACGTCACGATGGACGACGCCAAGATGAGCGCCGCTGTCGTCGGTCAGCTCGTGGGCGTGTGATAGCGCTCGCGCCACACCCAGCGCCGAGAAGGCGCACGCCGCTGGCGTCATCCGCTCGCCCAGCGACTCCGCCAAGCGCGCTACAGCCCCGAGATCCAGGCCGTCTACGTACTCCATGAGGATGTAGTAGGCGCCGTCATGACAGCCCAGCTCGAAGCTCGACGCGATGTTTTCGTGGTCGAAACGCATCGCGAGACGGGCCTCGGCTACCAGCATCTCGACCGCGCCGGTGTCTTCACTCACCCCGGCATGCATGCGCTTGAGGGCGACGAGCCTAGCGTCGCCTCGCGCGGTCTTTGCCTGCGCGAGAAACACCTCGGCCATCCCGCCGCGACCCAGCGGTCGGAGCAGTTCGTAGGGACCGAAAGATCTGGGGAAACCCTGAATCATGGCGGTGCGAGGCTACTCATGCGCGCTGGAACTGTCACGCACCACGCCATCGGCATGTGCCCGACCGGGACCATCGGGATGCGCGCTCGCCGCCAGCTGGGCCCGCGCCCGCGCCCAGAGCCCCCACGCGCCGACGAGGCAGACGAGCGCCGTCTGCACGAACCACACGCCCAAACCGAACCCGATCGCGCGCGGGCTCTCGGTGTCGACGCCGTATAGTCCGGCGGGTAGCAACATGAAATACCAGAACGAACCGACGTTGCCGGGCGAGTTGGGGATCATCATCCCGACGACGAGGCAGCACATCATGGTGTAGCCGGCGATGAGCGGCACGTCCAAGCCAAAACCGATGGCCATGAGCCAGACGCCAAAGCCGACTATGCCCCAGTACAGCACCGTCATGCCGAGGAATGAGAACACGGCCACGGGGCTCTTCAGCACCGAGAGCCCGTCGATGAAGGTGGTGACGAGGCCGATGATCTTGTTGGCCAGCCCTACCGAGACGACGCCGATCAGGCTGCGCAGCAGGCGCAGCGTCCACGCGCGGGCGACGAGGGTGCCGAGCAGGACCACCGTCGCGCCCCCGAAGACACTCAGCGCGCCATAGGCCCCGACCAACAGCTGCGGGTAGCGCTCGAGCTGCGTGTCGGGCACCTGCACCAGCACGGCAAACAGCAGCAGCGTGACCATGAGGCCGTCGACGACACGCTCCACCGCGATCGTGGACAGCCCGGTGCCGAACGGGATCCCGGTGTCGTCGTGCGTGAGCCACGGTCGCACCAGCTCGCCGAGCCGCAGCGGCAGCATGAACACCGCCATGAACCCGACCGCGCCGATGCGGTTGACGACCCGCAGCGGCGCCGGCGCGAAGGCCAGCAACAGGGGCCGCCAGCGCAGGACGCGCAGCCAGTGGATGACAAACAGGCAGCCGAGATAGCCGCCCAGATTCCACAGGCGAAGGGACCAGTTCACGGCGCCAGCGTCGTTGACGAGCAAGAGGCTGTGCGCCCCCGAGCGGTCTGCGCCAAGCGTCAGCGTCCCCGAGAAGAGCTTATCGATCGGCCAATTTCGCGCGGATAACCAAGTAAATAGCGCGCCGATGGCGAGGCCGACGCTCCACCGCACAAGGAGTTCGCGGCGGCTCGCGCTTGGCGCAGGGCTGCGGGCTGAGCTTGGATTCACCATAGGGTTGTTGTTTGGGCTGAGGCTACAGCAGCGTGATCTTCTCGCGGCCTTCCGTCAGCCCACGCGTCGCGTTGCGGGTGTCGACGACCAGCTGGGCGCGGCGCACCACCTCGGCGTAGTCAAAAACCTTGTGGTGCGTGGTGAGCACAACCGCGTCGTAGCTCTCCAGCTCCGCCAGATCGGGGATGCCGTGGTGCGCGACCCCCTCTTCGATGTACGACGGCACGTAGGGATCGTAGAAGTCGACCTTGGCGCCTTTGCCCTTGAGCAGATCGATGATGTCGATGGCAGGTGACTCGCGGTAGTCATCGATATCGTTCTTGTACGCCACACCCAGCACCAGCAGCCGCGCGCCCTTGGTCGCCTTGCAGACGTCGTTCAGCGCGTCTTGCACCAACCGCACCACGTAGGCCGGCATGCCGGTGTTGATGTTGTCGGCCAGCTCGATAAAACGGGCCTGATAGTTGAGGCTGCGCAGCTTCCAGCTCAGGTAGAGCGGATCGATCGGGATGCAGTGACCACCCAAGCCCGGGCCTGGGTAGAACGGCATGAAGCCGAACGGTTTGGTCGCCGCGGCGTCGATGACCTCCCAGGTGTTGAGGCCGAGCTTGTTGCACATCACCGCGAGCTCGTTGACGAGGCCGATGTTGACGGCCCGAAACGTGTTCTCGAGCAACTTCACCATCTCGGCCGCGTTCGGGCTTGAGACGATCATGACGGTGTCGATGAACGCGTTGTAGAGCGCCTGCACGGCCTCGCCGCCGGCCTCCGTCATCGCGCCGACGATCTTGGTCGTGTTGCGGACGCCGTACTTCTCGTTACCTGGGTCGATGCGCTCGGGCGAGAAGGCGACGTGGAAGTCCACCCCCGCGGTCAGGCCGCTCTCTTGCTCGAGCATGGGGGCCAGCACCTCGGTCGTGAAACCGGGGTACGTGGTCGACTCGAGCACAAAGAGCTGACCCTGCTTGATGTGGGGCGACACCGCCTCAGTGGCCTTCACGATGAAGGAGATGTCCGGATCCTTGGTCTTTCCAAGCGGGGTCGGCACGCAGATGATCACCGCGTCAGCCTGGGCGATCACGCTGAAGTCGGTGTGCGCGCTCAGCAGGCCGGCCGAGACCAGCGGGGCCAAGTCGGCGCTGTCGACGTCGCCGATGTCGCTGATGCCGTCGTTGATGCGGGCGACACGCGGACCATTGATGTCAATGCCGTAGGTGCGCAGCCCAACCTCGGCGATCCGGACGGCCAGCGGCAGCCCAACGTAGCCAAGTCCGACGACGGCGACGTGGGCTTGCTTGGAGGCGATTCGGTCTTTCAGGCTCATAATCTTGTCTCTCAGCTCGGGTTGGCGGCGTCGCTGCGGCTGCCGCGGCCACGGCGATTCGTTGCGCGGTCTCTGGGCGAGGGTCATTTCCGCGTGGACCCCCAGTGGCGGCGGAGTGTAGGGGCACGTTCCGCCTCACACAAGCCGGTCCCGTCGCCCCGCCACCGGGAGAGTTACTTGAGGCCGCACGGACGTCGGGCACCATAGTGCGTGAGCGGGCGCACGTCGCGTCCCACGGCCGTGTCGGTGGCGTGTGGGCGGCCTGCCGGCGGCTCGGCTGCAAACGGGGGATGGCGTGCAGACGGATTGGTTTGAGACGAGCGACGGCGCGCGTTTGCGTTATCAGCGCTGGCCCTTGGTCGGTGGCGCGCCCGCGCTGCTCCTGCCCGGTCGCGGAGAGCCCACGGACAAATACGACGAGGTCGCCGCCGCGCTCCACGATCGTGGCTTTGCGGTGTGGGCGTTGAACTGGCGAGGCCAGGGCGGATCGACGCCAGTCGGCCGGCGACCTCGGCGCGGGTACATTCGAACTTTTGAGCGGTATGTGCAGGATCTGGACGCCTTCGCCACGCACCTCAGCCTCGACCGCCCCGTCGTCTTCGCGCACTCGATGGGCGCCCACATCGCGCTGCGCTCGGCGCACGACCACCCTGGTCGCTTCGGCGCGCTCGTCCTGTCGGCGCCCATGCTCGGGATCACCCTGCCTGCGCCGCTGCCGCTGGTGCGGATCGGGGCCGAGCTCCTCGTCGCGTTCGGTCAAGGCGAGCGGTTTGTTCCGGGCAGCTCCGAGGCGGCAGGCCGGGTCTTCGAAGGCAACGCGCTGACCCAGGACCGCGACAGGTTCGAACGCTACCTCGCGCTGCTCGACGCCCAGCCGGACTTGATCACCGGCGGCGCGACGATCGCTTGGTTGCGCGCAGCCCTGAACTCGCTCGCGTTGGTCTGCGCGCCCGGATTTGCTGAACGGATCCAGACGCCGTGTGTGCTGGTCGCCCCCGCCCTCGACTCCCTCGTGCCACCGGCGGCGATCCGCGCGTTTGCTGCGCGGCTGCCACGCGGCACCTTCGTGCAGATCCCGAACGCCCGCCATGAGCTCTTTCAGGAGCGGGACGTCGTGCGCGCCGCGCTCTGGCGCCAGATCGACGCGTTTCTCGCCGCGCGCCGCAGCGGCAAGCGCGCGCTGCCCGATATCTCGGGCGCGTAGTTCGGCCCGTCGGACACGTCGAGGTGCGTCCGCCGCTCATCTCCTCGTCCGCATTGCAATCCCTGGTCTCGTCGACTATGCCAGCCGCGCTGCCGCCGCAGCCTCAGGAGGTCGCCATGGGCTTACTCAACGGTTCTGCTAGCTACAGCCGCTTTGTCACCTTGGGCGAGCTGCCCGAAGAGGCCGTCGAGCAGACGTGGGCCGACGCGCTTGAGGCCAACGGATTCCGGGAGATTCAGCCCCACAGCGAGGAGGACATGTCCGCCGGCTGGGTGCGTTTCGACGACGCATTCGAGAGCTCGTGGGTGCCCGCTGAGGTGATCGAGTCCAGCGGCGTCGTCGTGCTGCGCATGCGCATCGACACGCTCAAGATCCCCGCCGTGACGCTCAAGGCCCACCTCATCGCCGTCGAAAAGGACCGGATGAAGAAGCTGCAGCGCGACAAGTTCACCAAGACCGAGCGTGACCAGATCAAGGTGGAGGTGAAGAAGGACCTGAGAGTCCGCAGCCTCGCCCGCATGCAGTTGATCGAGGCCGCCTGGAACATCGGATCGGGCGAGCTGCGCCTGTTCTCGACCTCAAAGACCATCGCAGGTACGTTTGTTGAGCTCTTTGAGAAGACGTTTTCGCTGTCGCTGCGCCCCGTCGGCGCGATCACGGTGCTGTGGTTGCGTGGCATGAGCGAAGAAGACCTTGAGCGCCTCGAGTCCCTCGAATCCGAGCGTTTTCACCTCGCCGGTCGTTGAACGTCGGTCACACGCATCTGCAACGGAGCCCCAAATGAGCGCCAATGACAACGCCGATCGCACCAGCTGGCTTGGCCGCGAGTTCTTGACTTGGCTGTGGTTCGAGTCGGAGCGCAACAGCACGCACATCGAGCTTGAGAACATCGGCGCGGTCGCGGTCGATTTCGGTCAGAGCTTGGTGCTGGAGGCCCCGGGGCTGGGCGCGGACGGCAACACCGTCAAATCCGACGCGCCGACGCAGGCTGAAGAAGCGCGAACGGCCCTTAGAACCGGCAAGAAAGTGGCGAAGACGCGGATCCTGGTCGACCATGGCGAGCAGCACTATGAGGTGTCTTTCTCTGCCGAGACGTTCACCTTTGGCGCCGCCAAGTTGCCGACTGTGCTGACGAGCGTGGACGACGAGCGCCTCGACGAGCGTCTGGCCCTCTTCGACCGCCTCGAAGCCATTCTCGACGGGCTCTATGTCAAGTTTGTGCGCTTACGAATGGACGACGAAGCGTGGGCTGAGGTGCGCGCTGCCATGTATCGCTGGGTGGTGACGCCGACCGAGTAGCCCTGAGCTCGCCCTCAGCGCCCTCCTCTGGCCGCCGCCGCTTGGCCTCCCCCCCCCTTGCCCCTGCGTTTGTGCCGACAGGGCGCGAACACCGGCGCAAGGCTTCATCCCTGAAGCGGCGAAGACCGCGTCTTGAGGGCGACCGTGCTCTTCAACAGCCTCCTATTTCTAGTCTTCCTCGTCGTCACCGTGTTCGGGTCGTGGGCGATTGGATCCGCCGCGCGGGGCGCCTCCGATCCCGTCGCCGCGGCGGCGAGGACGCTTCGCTTCGCCTTCCTCTTGGTGGCGTCGTACCTGTTCTACATGGCGTGGAATCCGCGTTTCATCGCGCTCATCCTCGCCTCCACGCTGGTCGACTTCTGGGTCGCGCAGCGCATCGAAGCGACGCCGGACGCGCGGGTCGGCAAGCGCAAAGGTCTGCTGCTCGCCAGCTTGGCCATGAACCTCGGGCTGCTCGGCTACTTCAAGTACACCAACTTCTTTCTCCAATCGGTGTCCGGCGTGGTCACCGGCCTGGGCGGCGACCTCGCGATCCCGCTTTACGACATCGTGCTGCCCGTCGGTATCAGCTTCTATACATTTCAGACCATGAGCTACACGGTCGACGTGTATCGAAAACAGATCCCCGCCGAGAAGAGCCTGCTCAAGTTCGCGCTCTTCGTCAGCTTCTTCCCTCAGCTGGTGGCGGGGCCCATCGTGCGCGCGGCGGATCTGCTGCCCCAGTTTCAGCGCGGCGTGTCGCTCAACCACGATCAGGTCGGCGCGGCGCTGTTTCGAATCGCGCGCGGCTTGGTGAAGAAGGTCGTCGTCGCCGACTTTCTCGCCGTGAACCTCGTCGATCGCGCCTTCTCCAACCCAAATCTGTTCTCCTCACCCGAGCTGCTGATCGCGCTGTACGCGTACACAATGCAGATCTACTGTGACTTCTCCGGGTACACCGACGTCGCGATCGGCACGGCCCAGCTGCTCGGCTACAAGCTGCCCGAGAACTTCGACCGCCCCTACGCCGCCACCACCGTCGCCGGTTTCTGGCGCCGCTGGCACATCACCCTGGCTGGCTGGTTGCGCCACTACGTGTTTTTTCCCCTCGGCGGCTCTCGTGGATCGGTCTGGATGGCCCATCGCAACACGCTGATCACCCTCATCCTGATCGGGCTCTGGCACGGCGCGAACTGGACGTTCGTAGTCTACGGCGCGATCCATGGCCTCGCCATCAGCGTCAACCGGACGCTGGTGCGAAGAAACGGCCGGCGGGTCAACGAGTTCGACCAACCGTGGCACCAGATCCTGTGGAAAGTGGCGCTGACGTTCCACTTCGTCGTGATCCTGCGCATCCTCTTCCGCGCGCCCGGTTTCACCGAGGCTGCCGCCTACGCCACGCACCTGCTGACCAACGGCTGGGGGCTGGCCCGCATCGACACGGGCGTCTGGGTCATGCTTGGCGTGGCCTATGGCATCCACTGGACCCCGCGTCGCTGGGTCGACCAGCTGGCCGGGATCTTCACCAAATGGCCCGTCGCCGCGAAGGGTGTCGCGCTCGCCGCGCTCGCCGCCGCCGTCGCCACCGTCGCCGAGACGGACGTGGTGCCCTTCATCTACTTCCAGTTCTGACCACGCGTGCTGACCTACCCTCCTCTCCGTCGCCGTAGCCCCGCCGAATCCCGTCCCCCTCACCCAGAGACCCCGCACCGATGTCTGACCCGCAGCTCGAGCCTACGCCCCCCGTCGCCAGCGACACGGACGCTGAAAAGCCCGTGATCCTGGGCGATCCGTGGCCCGCTCTGCGTGAGTTTGGTGGTGTCGCCGCCGTCTTCGCGCTGCTCTGGCTCATCCCGTATGCCCATCCAGCCATGGAGGAGTATCGCTACTTTGGACAGCTCGACGCCTCCCCGCTCGTGCGCGCGGTGACGTTTACGCAACCGCCGACCGCAGAGCAGAACGCGCTGCCTGGCGGCACGAGCGGCGCCGCGAAGCTCAGCGCCGAAGAGGAAGAGGCGGCCTTGGCGGCGCTCGATCCCAGCCTGTCGACGGGCCCGGCTGCCGCTCTCCCCGCGCGGTCTGGCCCCGCAGGGTCGCGAGCGGGTCCCGCGGCGTCTGGGTCTCGTCCGGCTGCACGGCGTGCTGAGGCGGCCGTTGGTCCCGCCGCCTCGGCCGCGCTGGCAGCCCCTGGCGCGCAAGGCGAACACGGTGCGCCGCCGATGAAGGCGACGCCGGCGACAGCTCCGAAGGTTGGCGTCGCCGATCCGCCCTTGCCGCTGGCGCTGCGCATTAGCGACGCCACGATCGGCAAACCGCTCGTGATGCTCGAACATCCAGCGCGCCTGCGTGTCTTCTGGCAGGCGCTGGCGGCCCGCGCGCGCGGCACACGCAAACACGTGCGCATCCGCCACTACGGCGATTCTCACCTCGCCAACGACGGCATCAGTCACGTGCTGCGGGTGTTGTTGCAGCGCCGTTTTGGCGACGGCGGTCACGGCTATCTGCTCGCCGCCTCGCGCACGCAGTGGTACCGCCGCAAGGGCGTGCGGTGGACCACCAACGAGCAGTGGAAGGTGCGGAACTATCTCGGCGGCGGCCTGCGAGATGGCGCCTATGGCTACGCGGGCGGCGCCGCGATCGGTCGGGCCGGCGCCAGCTTCCGTGTGCGCACCACCAAGGCGGGGTCGGGCGCGCGGGCGAATCGCTTCGAGCTGTTCTGGCGCGGCGTGGCCGCGGGCGCGCTCCAGGTCCGGATCGACGGCAAGACCGAGGTCATCAAGCTGGTGGGTGGTGGTCGGGACACCTATCGCTCGTGGGACCTGCCGGACGGCCCCCACGACATTCGGGTGCGGGTCACCCGCGGTCGCGTCCGTGTGTACGGCGCCGCGCTTGAGCGCACGGAGGGCATCACGTACGACAGCCTCGGTGTCGTCGGCGCACGCGCGCGGCGCTGGCTCAACAGTGACGCGGCACACATGGCCGGCCAGCTGCAGCATCGGCCTGCGGCGCTGGTCGTGTTCAACTATGGCGGCAACTCGCGCGGCGACAAGATCACGGAGGCGCGCTACGTCGATCGCTATGTCAACGTGATCGGTCGCTTGCGACTTGGCGCGCGCGAAGCCTGCCTCATCATCGGCCCGACCGACCACGGCAAGAAGAAGCGCGGCAAGATCATCAGCGATCCCAACACCATTCGACTGATCGCCTGGCAGCGCAGCGTCGCCGAAAAGACCGGGTGCGCCTTCCTCGATAGCCGCGGGCTCATGGGGGGCGACGGCGCCATGGGGCGGTGGGTCAAGCAAGGTCTGGGCTGGGCTGACTACGGCCACCTGACCCCGCTGGGTCAGCGCACGCTGGGCAAGGCGATCTACGGCACCTGGATGGCTGGTCTGCGCGCCTATCTCGCCGCCAAAACCGCGCGCTAGGGCAGCGCCGGCGCTGAAACCGCAGCGCTGCGGGCCGTTCGCGGCGGCACGCCTTGCAGCAACGCCCACAGAAAGCGCTCCGCCTTGAGCGCGTAGCCCTCGCGGCTGAGATGCACATGATCGCCGCGCGCCAACCCTGCGGCGACCCACCTCAGCATGCCGCCGCGACCACCCATCGCCGCCGCCGCGTCCCAGAAGCCACAACCGAACTCCGCCGCGACTTGCTTCTGCGCGGCGATCACCAGGTCTTGCTGCTGCCGATGGCGCCGCACGCCGTGGCTGTCGGCCTTGTGGGGGCGATCGGTAGGTCCGACCAGGAGGCATGAGGCCCCAGGCGCGGCACGCTTGAGCCGCTGCAGCACGCGCCGCCAATTCGCCACGAACTGACGAATGGGTCGATGGGTGTCACCGACGGCGTTGGTGCCGTAGGCCAGGACCAGCAGGTCGGGCGCCCGTCGCTGCACGTGCCGTCGCCAGTTCTGCTCGCGCCAGTGCAGCACGATCTCGCCGCGCATGCCTGGAATCCCCATCTGGTCGAGGATCACCCCGGGTACCTTGCGCTGCATCACCACGCCGTAGAGCAACACCGGACCATCGCCAGCGGGCCGGATATCCACGGTGTGCGCGCCATCGGGCAGCTCGAAACGATGCTCCTGCGCCGCGCGCCGCTTGCCCTGCGTCGAGAGCTTGCGGGTCACGCCATCGATCGTCACCAGCAGCGTGCCGCCCTTGGGTTCATTGCGCACCCACACCTCAACGACCTCCGCTTTTCGGCCGCAGACGTTGTCGGTGCACGTTGAGAACGTGATCCACTGCTCGGGATCGTCGCTGGAGACGGCGACGCCGCCATAGCCGTAGTCGCCAACGGGCACGGGGTCGACCTGTCGGTAGCGGGAGACTTGCCAGCCCGTCGACGCCTTGACGTTGACGTCTTGGTGGCGCAACCCCAGGTGCCAGCGCACGGGCATCATGTAGCCGTGGCCAGCGTCGCCATAGGCGAGCTGCAGCTCGCGGCGCACGTGGCCGGTCCAGAGATCGGCGGCGGTGTGCGACGCGCCCCAGAACGCGATGCGGGCCTGACCTCGTCCGGCCGCAGCCCGGGCGAGCGCGGCGTGAAACGGGCGCATCGCTTGGCCGGACGGGTCGTAGATCGGCAGATGGAGCAGCTCGGAGCGTAGCCCGCCGCCGTCGTCGGCCGCCGCGGCCTGGCGAGGTGCGGCGGGCCGCTGCGTAAGCGCCCGGACCCGCCGATGCGACGCCCGGGACTTCGGTTTCTCGGCGTTTTTTTGCGTCACGCCAGCCGCGCCGCTCGGCGCGGCGGCACCACAGCTCACGAGGAGGGCGATGAGCATCAGTGGGGCGAGACGGTGCTGCATGCTACTTCGGGTCCATCACGTGGCCCTTGAATACGGACCGCTTGATGCGGGCGCAGTCACAACCCCACGACGCCGGCGCCTTGGCGCACACCGCGACGGCGAGCAGCCGGTGTCCGGAGCTGTTGGGGTGGATGTGATCGAAGTCGCGGTAGGACTTCTTCAGGAAGTTACGCGGCACGGCTCGCGCCTCTGCGACGAGCTGCGCTTGTTGTTTGACACGTTTTCGATACCGACTGTGCGAGAAACGGCGCTCGAGCGGCGCCGCGGGCAGCAACGTCGCGCCACCGTCGCGTAGACCGGAGTGAAAGACGTCCACCGCGCGGTCGGGCACCTCGCCCTTCATCCACTCGTGCGGTCGCCCCTTCGCGCGCGCACCCAGGGCTTGATCTGGGGTCAACTTGCCGAGCAGGAACTGGTTGATGTGCTTGGTCGCGCGCACGTAGAACACCCCTTCAAACCCCACAAAGCGCTTGTCAGACGCGTCGCCCCACGGCGTCAGCGTCAACGCGAAGGTTTGGAAGTCACTCGACTTGGCGAGCTTGAACATCTTGGCGAGATTCTCCGAGGTCATCTCCGGCGAGAACACCGAGTTGAGCCCACCTTGAAAGAGCAGCCACGGATGCTTGCCCTTCACCTGCGCCATGAGCTTGCGGTCGCCGAGCACCGCCTTGCGCAGCTGCTTGACGAGGGCAGGGCCACCCGCGCCGACTTTGGCCCGATTGACCACCTCAAGGTTCTTGCAGCCGTGTTGCAGGAAGTCGCCGTAGTTGCCCCGATAATACATCGAGATGGAGCCACCAATCACCACGGCCTTGATCGGTCGAGTCGCGTCTTTGAACGGCGCGGCGGCGTGCACCGGCGTCGCGAGCAGCAACGCGGTCAGCACCAACCCTCGGGTCAGCACACGTGCGAGTAAACGTATCAGCAGTCTTCGGCGCATCAGCGAAATCCTCCAGGGACGAGTATGGCTCGCTCGGCGCGCCTGCCAAGAAAAGTCAGCCGCTGACCGGGATGAGGGTCGCCACCACCGCGCGCTGTCTCGTCGATTCACCTTGAACATGGCGCGGCGTGGACTTGGCGCGGAGCGCGTAGATCGCTACAAGGGGCCGCCCACTCTCGCAGGACTTGCCGTGCACGAACTACCGCCACGCCCCACCTATACCGCAGAAGAAGAGGCGACGTGGCAGTTATTGTACGATCGGCAGCGGCCCCGCCTCGCTCGCTCGGCCTGCCAACCCGTGCTTGATGGCCTTGATCTCGCCGGCTTTGAGAGCGGCCGCATCCCGAGTCTGCGAACCCTCTCCAAGAACCTCGACCGGTTGACGGGCTGGCGCCTGGAGCGTGTGGCGGGGCTGGTCGCTGAGCGGCCCTTCTTCGAGCTCGTGGCGACGCGCCGGTTCCCTGCGACGGACTTCATTCGGCGCCGCGCCGATCTGGACTACACCCCAGCGCCGGACCTCTTCCATGACCAATTCGGCCACGTGCCTTTGCTGACGCTGCCCGCTTTCTGCCAGTTTTTTCAGCGTTTCGGCGAGGCCGGGCGCGATGCGAACGACGCAGACGTCGCTGCGCTCGCGCGGATCTACTGGTTCACAGTTGAGTTTGGTCTGATTCGTGAGCAGGGAGCGCTGCGCGCGTTTGGCGCTGGCCTCATCAGCTCCATCGGTGAGCTGACTCACGCGCTCTCGCCGGGCGTGACGGTGCACCCCTTCGATCTCGACGCGATGGCGGCGCGGCCGTTTGTCACCACCGAGATCCAGACGGACTACTTCGAGGTGCCCTCGTTTGAGGCGCTCACGCACGCGTTCGAGCGCTGGGCGCGGGCACGTGGGTTGCTCGTCTAACCCGCGGACGGATCGCTGCGATCACCGCGTCGCGCCCGAGCGCTCCTTGGCGGCCCTCGTCTGAGTGCGCCAAGGATCGGCGACCTAAGCTTTGGCGACGGCGTCTGCCCAACGGCGCCGCAGCGCGGCCGTGCTCGCGGCCGCGTCGGCGCCTGGCGTGAAGCGGCGTTGCTCGCGCCACGTCTCCCGCGCCGCCTCGACGCTCTCAAAGATCCCAGCGCCAATGCCGGCGAGGATCGCCGCACCCAGCGCGGTCGTCTCGATCACCTCGGGACGCACCACATCGCAGCCCAACAGGTCCGCTTGCATCTGCATCAGTAAGTTATTGGCGGAGGCGCCACCGTCGACCCGCAGCTCCGTGAGCTGGTGGCCCAGGTCTTTCTCCATCGCCTCGAGCAGGTCGGCGCAGCTCATCGCGATGCCCTCGAGCGTCGCCCGGGCGACGTGCGCGCGTGTGGTGCCGCGGGTCAGCCCGGTCAGGATGCCGCGGGCGTGCTCACGCCAGTGCGGCGCGCCGAGGCCGGCGAGCGCGGGCACAAACGTCACGCCGCCAGTGTCGGGCACCGACGCGGCCAGCGCTTCGATCTGTGGCGCGCTCTCGATGACGTCCAGTCCGTCCCGCAGCCACTGCACCGCCGCGCCCGCGATGAAGACGCTGCCCTCGAGCGCGTAGCTGAACTCGTCGCCGACGTGCCACGCGACGGTGGTGAGCAGCCGATGGTTGGAGTTGACGGCCTCTGCGCCGGTGTTCATCAACAGGAACGCGCCGGTGCCATAGGTGCACTTCGCCATGCCGACGCGGGTGCAGAGCTGACCAAAGAGCGCCGACTGCTGATCGCCCGCGATTCCGGCCACCGGGATGCCATCGGGCAGGCCAGGCACACCCGCTGTGGTGCCGTAGATGTGGGCGCTCGGCTTGACCTCGGGCAGCACCGCCATGGGTACGCCGATGAGGTCGCACATGGCCTCGCTCCAGCCGCGCTTGTGGATGTCGTAGAGCATCGTGCGGGAAGCGTTGGAGGGATCGGTGACATGGGCCGCGCCACCGGTCAGGCGCCAGGTGACAAAGGAGTCGATGGTGCCAAAGGCCAGCTCGCCCGCCTCAGCCCGCGCCCGCGCGTCGTCGACCCGATCGAGGATCCACGCCGCCTTTGTGCCGGAAAAGTAGGCGTCGACGACCAGCCCCGTCGTCGCGTGCACCACAGCTTCGTGACCAGCGTCCCGCATCGCGGCGCAGCGATCGGCCGTGCGCCGGCACTGCCACACGATGGCGTTGTAGATCGGCGCGTGCGTCTCCCGGTCCCAAATGACGGTCGTCTCGCGCTGATTGGTGATGCCGATCGCCGCGATGGCGTCGCCGCCGATCCCGGACTCAGCCAACACCGCCGCGACCGAATCCGTCACCGAAGCCCAGATTGCCTCGGGATCGTGCTCGACCCAGCCCGGCTCAGGAAAAATCTGCGGAAACTCTCGATTGACCTTGGCCACGATGTGCAGCTGGGTATCGATGAGCAGCGCCGTCGTGCCGGTGGTGCCTTGGTCGATCGCGAGCAGATAGCGGTTGTTGGCCATGGTGGTCTCCAGCCAGGAGCGGCAGCCCTAGATGCGGTTGGTCACGCGGCAGATCGCCACCTTCAGATAACGCGACTCGGCGTGCGCGGGCAGGCTCGGGTGGTCGGCTGACGCGCCGCGCACCTCAAGGACCTGCACCTGCCGACCAGCTTTGCGCCCGGAGTGCGCCAACATCCGCAAGAACGTCTGCAGGTCGATCCGGCCCGAGCACGAGCAGCTGACCAGGAAGCCACCTTCCGGCGGCAGCGCGCTCATGGCCGTCGCGTTGAGGTGCACGTACTTGCGCAGCGCGTCCTCCACCACGTCGGAGCGGGTCGCGAACTTGGGCGGATCGAGGATGATCAGGTCGGGCTGATCGCCTTCGATCCCCTCGGCGATGTCGCGCAGCATGTGCACAGCGTCACCGCACCACGCCTCGATGTTGCCGCTCAGCCCGTTGGCCTCGGCGTTGGCCGTGCAGAGGTCGACCGCTTTCTGACTCGCGTCGACGCATCGCACGTGTTTGGCCCCCGATCGCGCCGCGTGCAGGCCGAAGCCGCCGCCGTGGCTGTAGCAATCGAGCACACGCCGGCCCTTAGCCAACCGCGCCACGGCCAGGTGGGTGCCGAACTGATCGGTGTAGACGCCGCTTTTCTGGCCATATTTCGGCTCGGCGCGCATGCGGATGCCGTGGTGCAGGTGCCAGACCTCGTCGGGCACAGTGCCTTCTAGCCGCTGGACGCCGGCCTCGAGCCCCTCACTTGGGTGCGTGTCTCCCGCGGTGCGCACGACCACCCAGGTGCAGCCGTTCTCCGTGAGCCAGCCCACGGCCGCGTCGCTCATGCGCGCCGCGCCAGCAGTCGAGATCAAGACCACCGCGCCATCGGCGATGCGGTCCACGACCAAGCCCGGCAGCCCGTCGCCCTCGGAGTTCACCAGTCGATACGTATCGGTATCGCGCGACGGCACGCCCATCGCCGTCCTCAGCTCCGTCGCCCGCTTTAAGCCCGCGATCACGCGCTCACTCAGCTCTGGCAAGCTCTTTGGCGCCTCTTCCGCGACGCTCAGGCCGAGCATCCGCACGCGGATCTGACTCTCTGCGTTGTGGTAGCCGTGACCGAGGTACTCGCCCTCAGGCCCAAACACCGCGCACACCTGCCCGGCCTGCGGCTGGCGCACCGTCGGCGGGAAGCTATGGGCGATCGCGCCACCAAACAGCCACGGATGCCCCGCCGTGGCGAGGTTGATGGTGTTGGGTGTCAGCACCACGGACCAAGCGTTGGTGTAGCGCCGCAGATCTTCCGGCGCCGGCAACGCCGGACCCTTCGAGCCGCGTTTGGGGCCCTTGCCGTTGTGTCGCCAATCTTTCCGCCTGGATTTCCGGCTCTGTCGCTGATCGTTCTCAGCCATATTAGACCTCACTCGCGTCGGATTCGGTGTCAGCAGCGGCGTCGGCGTCGCTGTCTTGCGCACCCGTCGAGTCCGCGCTGGCGCTGTCTTGTGGTTCGCTGGATGCGGCGTCGTCGGCATCGGTGGCGTCGACCGCGTCCACCGTGACCTCTTCTTCTTCGTCCACATGGATGTGGTCGAAGCTCACCACCGTCTCGTTCTTGTCGAGCACGATGACCCGCACACCCTCTGTGTTGCGCCCGACCACACGGATCTGATCGATCGGGGTCCGAATCAGCTTGCCGCTCGCCGTCAGCACGAGCACCTGGCTACCGGGGCGCACCACACGCATACCGACGCTCTTGCCGGTCTTGGTGGGCTCGCCGCTCTTGCGTGTCTTCAAGTCGATGAGGCCCATGCCGCCACGCCGCTGGATGCGATAGGCCTGCGGTGGCGTGAGCTTGCCGTAGCCGTTCTCCGAGATCGTCAGCATCACGTAGCTGAAGTCCGCGATCTCGCCAGCGTCGCCGTCGTCGTCGGTCTCGTCCTCTTCACTGCCGCTATCGTCGGCTTCCAGCGCCCCGTCGGCCTCGATCACCACGCCGTCTTCGTCGACCAGCACGGCGTCTTCGTCGACCAGCGCGGCGTCTTCCGCCGTGTCTTCGCCCAGCTCGGCGTTGGCCGCGACGCGCTCGTCGGTGTGCAGCACCGCCAAGCTCACGACCTCGTCCCCTTCACGCAGGGTGATGCCCTTCACGCCGCGCGTCACCCGCCCCATCGGCCGCAAGCCCACGCCGGACTCGCGGTCGTAGCTGCTCTGGAAGTGGATCGCCATGCCATCGCGGGTCGCCAGCACCACCGTGCTGTTCGGGTAGACCAGCCGCGCGTCGATCACGTCGTCGTCTTCCTCGAGCACAATGCCGATGATGCCGGTGGACCTGATCTTACTGTACGCCTCAAGCGCGGTCTTCTTGACCTTGCCGGAGCGCGTCGCCAGCAGCACACACGCGTCGGGGTCGTCGAAGGTCTTGACCGGCAGCAGCGCCTTGATCGTCTCGCCTTTCTCGACGGGCAGCAGGTTGATCACCGGCTTGCCACGCGTCGTGCGCGTCCCCTTCGGCAGCTCGTACGTCTTGAGTGAGAAGGTGCGCCCCTTGCTCGTGAAGAACAGCACGGGCTGATGCGCCGTCGCCACAAAGAGATCGCTGACGACGTCGTCTTCCTTCGTCGTCATGCCCATCTTGCCGCGACCACCGCGCCGCTGCGCTTGGTACTCGGTCAGCGGCGTGCGCTTGATGTACCCGGTGTTGGTCAGCGTCACGATCTGCTCGTCGTCCGCGATCAGGTCTTCCATGGCGAGCATGCCGAGGTCGTCCACGATCTTGGTGCGGCGCTCGTTGGCGTACTCGTCCCGCACCGCGATGAGCTCGTCGGTGATGATCTCCATGAGCAGCGTGTCTTCGGCCAGCACCCGACGCAGCCAGGTGATCAGCTCCATCAGCTCGTCGTGCTCGGCCTTGATCTTGTCGCGCTCCAAGCCGGTCAAACGCTGCAGACGCATGTCCAAGATGGCTTGGGCCTGCAGACCGCTCAGCTCAAAGCGCTCCATCAACTTGATTTTGGCGGTCGGCCCATCGGCGCTGCCACGGATCAGCCGGATCACCTCGTCGAGGTGGTCGAGGGCGATCAGCAAGCCTTCCAAGATGTGCGCGCGCGCTTCGGCCTGCCGCAGCTCAAACAGACAACGGCGGGTCACCACCTCGCGGCGATGGTCGACGAAGTGGCGGATCATCTCCTTGAGCGTCAGCACCTGCGGCTGGCCAGCGACGATCGACAGCGCGATCACCCCGAACGTGGTCTGCAGGTTGGTCAGGCGGTAGAGGTGATTGAGCACCAGCTCGGCGATGGCGTCGCGCTTGCACTCGATGACCATGCGGATGCCGTGACGATCGCTCTCGTCGCGCAGATCCGAGATGCCCTCGATCTTCTTGTCGCGCACCAGATGCGCGATGTACTCGATGAGCCGGGCCTTGTTGACCTGGTAGGGCAGCTCGTCAACGACGATGCGCTCACGCCCCGTCTTGTCCATCTGCTCGATGTGCGTGACCGCGCGCACCTTCAGCTTGCCGCGCCCCGTCGTGTAGGCGTCGTAGATGCCCTGCCGACCATAGATAATGCCGCCGGTCGGGAAATCCGGGCCGTGCACGTGCTGCATCAGCTCGCCGACCTCGATCTCCGGGTCGACGATGTAGGCGACCGTCGCGTCGATGATCTCGCGCATGTTGTGTGGTGGGATGTTCGTCGCCATGCCGACGGCGATGCCGCTCGAGCCGTTGACCAACAGGTTGGGAACCCGGGTTGGCAGCACGGTTGGCTCGCGGTCGTGGCCGTCGTAGTTGTCCTGAAAGTCGACGGTCTCTTTGTCGAGATCGGCCAGCAGCTCGTGCGCGAGCTTGGTCATGCGCACTTCGGTGTACCGCATGGCCGCGGCCGGATCGCCGTCGATGGAACCGAAGTTTCCCTGGCCATCGACGAGCGGGGCCCGCAGCGAGAACTCCTGGGCCATCCGCACCAAGGTGTCGTAGACCGCCGTGTCGCCGTGCGGGTGATACTTGCCGATGCAATCGCCGACGATACGCGCTGATTTCTTGTAGGCGGCGTTGAAGTTGTTCTTCATCTGATGCTGCGTGAACAGCACCCGACGATGCACGGGTTTCAGACCATCGCGCACGTCCGGCAGGGCGCGGCCGACGATCACGCTCATGGCGTAGTCGACGTAGCTCGAGCGCATCTCCTGCTCGATGCTGATCGTGTATGGGTGCGCGCCGATGGAGCCGCCGTCGTCGCCGCCACCGCCGTCGCCGCCGTTGCCGCCGCTGCCGCCGCCGGTATCACCCGTCGCGGCGCCTGCCTCTGCAGCGGCGCTCAAGTCGGTTGTGCCCGTCGCCGCGTTGTTGTTCAACTCAGCGATCTCATTGTTGGAGTCGGTCTCAGCCATGGGCTCCTGCCGTGGTTAGGAGGGCACGCAAACGGCGGTGAGGCCGTTCGCGCCTGTCGGGGCGAGTCCCGGATGTGGCCTGTCAGATGCAGGGCGGATCGGGCGCGGAGAGTACGGCCGAAAGGGTGGTCGCGTCAACCCCGGCGCGATCGCCGGAGCGCCTGAAAATACAGCAAAAAAGCCACCGGTGCGGGCGTGTTTCCGTGGCTCGCCGGCCGTGGGTCGTGACACGTGCCAGATGGTCGCTGGTCGCTGCCGTGTCGCGTTGACTCCGCAAGCTCGAACCCTATACTCCGTCCGCCCCATGACAGCCGACGCTCCGGTCGTCTTTGCGCTGTCGATGTCGCGGTCGCACAACCCAGTCTTGCCAGTCTTGCGTCGCCTCCGGAGCGCGCAAAGTGGAGCGAAGCAATGATCTCGAAGAACGTCTTGGTCGTCGGCACAGGGACTATCGGCGAGCCGCTCATCGCGATGCTCGTGCGCAGCAAGGAGGCGCTCGGCATCGACCGGGTGCTCTTTCACAAGCACACCCCCCTCAAGACCGATCGTTCGAAGGTGTGGGCGTTGCAGCAGGCTGGCGCCGAGCTGTTCGTCAACGCTGATCGTCGGGACGCGTTCCTGGCGCTCGACATGGAGCCGGTCGGTACGTTTGAGGAGGCGCTCGACACGGCGGCCGTGGTGATCGACTGCACCCCCATCGGTCTCAAGATGAAGGAGAGCGTCTACAAGCGCTACGAGACGCCCGACCGCCTCTTCATCGCGCAGGGCTCAGAGTTCGGCTTTGGCCACATGTACGCCCGTGGCATCAACGACGACACGCTCGCGGCGGCGGTCGAAGACAAGACGGGCAAGTACATCCAGGTCGTCAGCTGCAACACCCACAACCTCTCGATCCTGTGCCGCCTGCTCGGCTTCGACGGCGACGCCAACGTGCTCGACGAGGGGCGATTTCTGTGCATGCGCCGCGCCACGGATACGAGCCAGGACAAGGACTTCATCCCGGCGCCGACGGTTGGCAATCATGGTGATCCGCGCTTTGGCACCCACCACGCGCGCGACGCCTATCACCTGTACCAGACCAAAGGTGAGGAGCTCAATCTCTTCTCCAGCGCGGTGAAGCTCAACACCCAGTTCATGCACTCGCTGTACTTTCAGCTGCGCCGCACGACGCCGATCACGCTCGATGAGGTCAAGCGTCGGTTCAAAGACGACGAGCTGGTCGCGATGACGCACAAAGACTCGACAGCGTCCGTGTTCTCCTTTGGCCGTGATCATGGTCTGTACGGCCGGATTCTCAACCAGACCGTCATCGTCGAGTCGACGCTCACCATCCGCAACGACAACGAGGTCATCGGGTTCTGCTTCACCCCGCAGGATGGCAACAGCCTGCTGAGCAGCATCGCGGCGACGTGTTTCCACTTGGATCCGAGCTCGTATAACGAGCGGATTCAGGTCTTCAAGCCCTATTTCTTCGACGAGGTGTGATTGCATGAAGGTCGCAGTTATCGGGACAGGCTACGTCGGGTTGGTCGCAGGGGCGTGTTTCGCCCACGGCGGCCACAGGGTCATCTGCGTCGACATCGACGAGCGTAAAATCACGGCGTTGAAGGCCGGTTCCATCCCCATCTACGAACCCGGGCTCGCGACGGTTGTGGCGGAGAGCGTCGCCGGCAAGCGCCTCGGCTTTAGCACGGACACGGCGGACTCGGTGGCGGACGCGGACTGCGTCTTCATCGCCGTCGGGACGCCGCCTGGCGAGGATGGTTCGGCCGACCTGACCTACGTGCTAGGCGTGGCCAGCGCGATCGCGCCGCACCTCACCGGGTACACCGTGGTGGTCTGTAAATCGACCGTCCCTGTGGGCACGTGCGACAAGGTCGAGGCCGTGCTGCGGCAGGTGACTGAGGCCGATCTCGACGTCGTCTCCAACCCTGAGTTCTTGAAAGAGGGCGCCGCGATCGAGGACTTCTTTCACCCGGACCGGGTCGTGATCGGCACCGACAGCGACCGGGCCAAAGCGCGGATGGCCGAGCTGTATCATCCCTTTGTGGAGCGCCCCGATCAGCTCTTGTTCATGGCGCGCCGCTCTGCCGAGATGACCAAGTACGCCGCCAACTGCATGCTGGCGGCGCGCATCTCGTTCATGAATGAGATGGCGGGGGTGTGCGACAAGATGCACGTCGACGTCGACGACGTGAAACGCGGCATAGGCACCGACCGGCGGATCGGGCGCTACTTCCTCAACGCCGGCATCGGCTACGGCGGCTCCTGCTTCCCCAAAGACGTCAAAGCGCTGCTGCGCACCGGCCAGTCCGTCGGCTGCGACATGGCGCTGCTGGAGGCCGTAGAGGTCGTAAACGCGGCCCAGAAGCGCGTGCTCGCGGAGAAGGGGCTCCGGCACTTCGGCGCTGAGTCAGGGGAGGGTGTGCGCGGCAAGACGATCGCGATGCTTGGTCTCGCCTTCAAGCCTGAGACCGATGACATGCGAGAGGCGCCGTCGATCGTCGTCGCGCAGATGTTGGTCGCAGCTGGCGCGGACGTGGTCGCCTACGACCCCGTCGCCCGCGAGACTGCCTATGCCGTGCTCGGCGGCGACATCGCCTACGCCGCGACGTGGCGTGACGCGGTCGCAAACGCCGACGTCGTCACTGTCGTCACCGAGTGGTTGGAGTTTCGCGGCATCAGCCCGGAAGAGCTCGCCGCAGCGACGCCCTGTCGGCTCGTCTTTGACGGGCGCAACATCTGGGACCCGCAGAAGATGGCCGCGGCCGGCTTTACCTACGCCGGTATCGGCCGCCCACCCACCTGAGGCAGGTCGCCGGCAGCTTCGCGCTGCCGGCGCGCCGAGACCCTAACGAGTCGCGGCCTGCGCCATCTCGATGACCTGCTGACCGTCGCGGAAGAGCACCATGACGGCCTCTTCGTGCACGACAGTCTCCACCACGCCCATGCCGAAGCGCTTGTGCAGCATGACGTCGCCCTGCGCGTACGTGCGGTCGGGGTAGTAGGGCTTGCCGTCGCGTGACGACAGCTTGCCGGTCAGCTCGCTCCAGCGGGACTTCGCCGCCGCGACCTCAGGCGAGACCTTCGGTCGGGCACGCACAGGTGCGACCGCCGGGGGCGGGTTCAGGTCGACGGTGGTCACTGTCCGACCACCCACACGACGCGTCGCCGTTGGCGCCTCGGTCACGGCGGGCCGTCGGCGGTTGACGACCTGTGGCCGCGCTCGTGGGCCGGCCAGGGTCGCCGAGGTCGTGCTTCTGCCGCTGGTCGTGCCAGCGCTGCGCTCAAACTTCTTCCACATGGGTACTTCTTTCTCCTCGGAGGTCTGCTCCGATGACTCTCAAGGTGCCTACAGGCGGCGACGTGACACACGTCCGAGGTGCTCGGGGGTGCCGCGGCGCGGGGGACGGGTCAACCCAGCACTTCGGGCCGTGGCCGAAAGTCACCGGTCGGTGTCGCGGTCGTTCGAGCCGCGGTGGTTGGAGCCGCGGTGGTTGGAGCCGCGGTGGTTGGAGCCGCGGTGTTGGAGCCGCGATGTGCACCGCCTCGGCCTCGCGCACCGCAGCACTCCTCCGATCCTGTAGCATTGTCGACCGTTCAACCTTCCGGTTGCGCCGATCCGATCTCTTCTCTGCGTGGGCCATGGACACGATCAGGCGTCGGCCTGATTCCCGCGGGTCTCTTAGAGGATGCCCGCGGATTTCTTTGGATATGAGGGGCCGCTCATCGCCAAGCTGGCGCTCGGTCTTTGCTGCGGTGGCTGGGAGGCCATAGCCGAAGCCAATGAAAAGCAGCGATCCTCGCAACCAGGGTAGGCCACTTCGCTTCGTTTGTCGACCCTATTATTACCTCGCGGCGCGCAGCCGCGTCAATTCGCCCGACCCACTCGCCCGACCAAATCGCCCCGTTCATCTTGCCCGTCGTCGCGGCGCCGGGCACTCTGCCACGCATGAGCGCCACCCCCCCAGACCACCCAGCCGACGACACAATTCCGCCCGCGGAGGAGCCGCCGCCGCGCGATGATCATTACGTTCCCGGCGATCTCGCCGATCTTGACGCGGCAGGTGACGACCCGGGATTTCGCGACCTGGGCTTCGCCGGTTCCCCCGCGGAGGCGGCGGCGCCAGACGGGTTGGTAGCCGGCGCCGCGCTCGCTATGCGTTCGCCCACCGCGGACCTTCCCCGCGATCGGCCGTCCAATCGGAACCCATCGCCGCAGCGCGCGATGCGCAACCCAGATCCGCAGCCGCCATCCGACCTCAACGCTGAGCGCGCGCTGCTGTCGAGCGCGCTGATCGACGCCCGCGCCGTGGCCCTGGTGGTCGGTGAGGTGCGCCCAGAGGACTTCTACGACGCCCGGCATGGTCTGATCTTCGAGGCCATGACGCGGCTCTTCGCTGCAGGTCGCAAGATCGAGCCCATCGCCGTTCACTCCGAGCTGTTACGCAAAGATGAACACGAGCGCGCCGGTGGGCTCAAGTACATCATTCAGCTGAGCAGCTACGCCGGCAGCTCGCTCTCGGTGGAGCACTACGCCACGACCATCGCGCGTCTGGCGCAGGTGCGTCGCATTCTCACCGCGGCCCACACGATTCAGGTTGAAGGCTACAAACACGGCACCGATCCCGACGAGGTCGTCAACCTCGTGCAGGACCAGCTGGTCGCCGCGCTGGACCGAGCGATCGGCACGCGCCACAAGCACATCGCGCCCGTCGTTGAGGCGGTGTTTCAGAACGTCCTCGCCGCCCGGGAGCGCGGCCAGGATGTCGTCGGTTTCGACACTGGCTTTCGGGATCTGAACGCGGTGACGTACGGCTTTCACCGGCAGAGTCTCGTCATCCTCGCAGCCCGGCCGGCGATGGGAAAGACCGCGCTCGCCCTCAACGTGGCCCTCGCGATCGCGCTGCAGAAGGTGCCGGACGGTGAGCGCATCGGCGAAGATTGCTCGGTGATGATCTTCTCGCTGGAGATGGGCGCAGAGGAGCTCGTGCAGCGGCTGCTGGCGCAGCGCGCGCGGGTGGGTCTCGGCGACCTGAAGAAGGGCACGATCAGCCAGGACGATGAGGTCACGCTGCGCGAGGCGACGGCCGATCTGGGCCAGCTGAAGATGTACATCGACGACACGCCCGGCATTAACTCCGTGGACTTGCGCGCCCGCGCCAAGCGCGTCGCGATGACCGAGGGGTTGGACGTCATCGTCGTCGACTACCTGCAGCTGATGAAGGGCACCGGCGGCTCGCGTCAGAGTCGAGAGCAGGAGATCAGTGAGATCTCGCGGTCGCTCAAGGGGCTCGCCAAAGAGCTGAACGTGGTCGTGATCGCCCTGTCGCAGCTGAACCGAAGCTTGGAGTCGCGCGCCAACAAGCGCCCGATCATGAGCGATCTGCGGGAGTCCGGCGCGATCGAGCAGGACGCGGACATGATCCTGTTCGTGTATCGGGACTGCATCTACAACCCCGAGACCGCGGCGCCGGAGCAGACCGAGCTGATCATCGGCAAGCACCGCGCCGGCAAGCTCGCGACCATCAACCTGCACTTTGAGGGCCGTTTTACGCGGTTTACGTCGGTTGACGCCAAGTTCGACGACAAATACGTCGGGTCTGTGCCCTTCGGCTGACCGTCCGCGCGTGGTGCGCTCGCCGGCTCATGGCTCGCGGGGCTCGTTCGGATAGGCGTGGAGCTGGCCGTCGTAGCCCCGCACACGCAGCGCCGTCGGCGTTCTGCCCTCGATGTAGGACGGCCACAGCGGCACCTTGCCGCCCCCCTCGAGATCGACGCAGTACTTGGGCACCGCCATCCCGCTGACATGACCGACGAGCCCGGCCATCAGCTCCAAGCCCCGATCCACGGTGGTGCGGAGGTGAGATGTGCCGATCACCGGGTCGCAGTGAAACAGGTAGTACGGCCGCACGCGGCAGGCCAGCATCCGGTAGAACGTGTCTCGGAGGGTGTTCACGTCGTCGTTGACGCCGCGCAGCAGCACCGCCTGGCCACCGAGCGGGATCCCAGCGTCGGCGAGCAGCGCTAGGCGATCGCGGGTGAAGTCGGGCAGCTCCGCGTAGTGGTTGATGTGCACGTTCACGTAGATGGGGATCCGACGTGGCCGCAGCGCGTCGGCGAGCGCCGCGTCGACGCGCATCGGCAAGAAGACGGGCACGCGGGTGCCGATGCGGATGAACTGCAGGTGGTCGATCGCCGCGAGCCGATCGAGGAGCCGCGACAGCCGCCGCGTCGAGAGCAGCAGCGGGTCGCCACCGGAGATCAGGACGTCCCGAATCATCGGGTTGGCCGCGATCCAGGCGATCGCCGCGTCCAACGCCGCGCTGTCGAGGGACTCGCTCTGCGTCGCCACCCAACGGGCCCGGGTGCAGTATCGGCAATAGCTGGCGCAGGTGTCGGTGACGAGCAGCAGCACCCGATCGGGATATTTGTGCACCACGCCAGGCGCGACACGGTGCGGGTCTTCGCCCAGCGGATCGGCGCGCTCAAACGCCGCAATGTCGGCCTCTTCGCGGGAGGGCAGCACCTGCCGAGCCAACGCGCCGTCGCGGCCCTGTTCGGCACACAGGTCGGCAAACCACGGCGTCACCCCGATCTCAAAGCCGGCGCCCGTAGCCATCCAGGCCGCACTCGCTGGGGGCAGGTTGAAGCGCTGAGCCAGGGCAGGGCCGCGCAGGGTGTGCTGGAGCTGCCAGCGCCAGTCCAGCCAGTTGGGCGGAGCTGTGTCGGGCGTGGCGGCGTCGGTCATGCGGTTCCAGGGAGCAGTCGACGTGGCCATGCCGACAACGCCGCAAAACAGACAACGCCGGACGAGCATGAAGCTCGCCCGGCGTTGGGTACCCCGTAGGAGACTTGAACTCCTGTCTCAGCCTTGAGAGGGCTGCATCCTGACCGCTAGACGAACGGGGCAGTGGATGAAGCTTCCGCGGTCCCTTCCAGCGCTGGCAGGCGCGATAGTTGGAAGGGGCGGCGGAGGCCAGGGTTCGGGGACTAGGATTCGAACCTAGATAGGGAGATTCAGAGTCTCCAGTCCTGCCATTAGACGATCCCCGAGTCGGGAGCTGTGTGATTCGGTGGCTGAACTCTGCTGTCGCGCGGTGGCGCAAGCGGAGGGCATTCGAAACACGTACGACGGGCGCTCAACCCGGTCGCGAAGGGGCTTGTACTTGGCCAAGCTGGGGCCTGTCAAGGATAGGTAAGGGTTTTTGTCACCGGATCACGGCCGCTGGCGCGGGCGAAGAGCGCGGCTCGTGAGCGGGGCGCTGCGCGGCGCTCTTGTCGGAGCGCGCGGCCCGGCCCTGGGCGCTTAGGAACCACGAGGCCAGGGCGTGACGCGCGAGGGAGGGGCCGCGAATACGCCACTTCTTTCCGTTCACAGCCAGCGCGGCCACTGCGATCTGCGGATCCTCCGCCGGCGCAAATCCGACGAACCAGGTGTAGTGACGGTAGACGCCGTCGACGTTCCGCACCAGCGTGCCGGTCTTGCCCGCGACCTGGATCTTCTCGAGCGCCTTGGGCCAGGAGCGAAACTGCAGGCGGCCGGTGCCGTCTGTGAGCGTGAGGGCCATCATCTCACGCAGATCCCGCGCGACGCTGCCCGACATGACCCGACCGATCGCCTTGGGCGTGCGCACGCGGCCTGGCTGCAGGCTGTCGCTGGAGACGAGGTAGGGGTGCATCAACACGCCCTGATTGGCGACGGCGGCGGCGAGCGCGGCGCCATGCAGCGGACTCAGCGTGGTGCCCACAAATCCAGCCGCGGCGCGGGCCAGCGCGAGGTCCGTGTTGCCGATGTTCACCGCCGACGGCGCGGCCTGCACGTCAAAGGGCAGGGCCTTGCCGAAGAACAGGTCTTCGGCCGTCGCGGTCAACGCGCCGGCAGACAGCCGCTGCACGGCCTGCTTGCCAAACGCGACGTTGCTCGACCGCGCCAGGGACATGGCGAGGCTCTCGCACTCCGTGTCCTTCGCGCTGTTGTTCAGCATCTTGCGGGTGATGCTGTGGTGCCCGCCGTGAAAGCACGTCTCAGTCTCCGGCTGCGCTCCCGACTCCAACAACGCCGCCGCGGTCACGATCTTGAAGACGCTGGCCGCTGGCGCCACCGCACGTGTCAGCCCGTTGCCCTCGCCAGCCGGCTCGCCTGCCTCCTGGTGCTCCACCCACGCCTTGATCGCGCCGGAGTGCACATCCATGAGCACCACGGCGCCGTAGGGCACTCGCACCCGCTCAAGGCGGCGCTTGATGTTGCGCTGCACCTGGGGAACCAGCGTCAGCCCCAACTCCGAGCCATCGGGGCGCAGGAGCACCGCCTCACTTTGGGGTGCCGCCTCGCTGTGGGGCTGGTTTTGTGCGGTCGCAGCGCCCGTCTTCTTCACGCCGCTTCGTGACTTGACCGCCACGGCGCGCGGACGCCAATGGCTGCTCACGACGCCCTCAGGCAGCACCGGCACCCGCAGCTCGGTCTCGACGGCCGGTCTCGGCGGTGGCGGCTGCACGCTGCCACCGGGGGCGAGCACCACGAGCGACGAGGGCCGCGCTGAGGTCTGCAAGTTGGTGCCGCGCCAGAGCCAGAGCGACAAGGCGACCAGCGTCAGGATGCCGATGATGAGCAACGGCGCTACTTCCACGCCCGTTCCGCTTGCCTGCTGCTTCGCCACCGTAAACCTCGTCTTCATGGCCGCTGCGCGCGACTTTGCCGTGTGTTCGAGCACCGCAGCCAGAGGCGGCGCGCGTGACGGCGAGTATCGGCGCAGGTCGTCAGTCAGCAACAAAACAGTCGCTGCAATCAGGTGGTGGATCGAATCAGTGGCGTCGCAAGCGCCGGGGATCTTGCGACCCTGCGGCTGAGGCCTTGCGCGCGGCGGCTCGGACGGCATGCTCGTGACGGCGCCCGATGCGCTGGAGGCCCGGTCATGACCCAGAATCCATCCACGCCCGCCGACACGCCACAGTCACAGGCTGAGCAACCTGACTCCGGGCAGGCACCGCCCGATCCGCGCATCGCCCGCTTTGAGGCCATGGTCGCGCGTTTTCCGGACAAGTCGCCGCCGCGGTTCTCGCTTGGTCGGGCGTTGCAGGACGCCGGACGGCTGGCGGACGCTGAGCCGCACTATGCTCGGGCAGCGGAGCTGCAGCCGGATCTGATGATGGCGTGGCTACATCGCGCGGAATGTTTGATGGGGCTGGGTCGGTTTGCAGAGGCACAGCCCGTTGCGGAGGAGGCGCGGCGGTTGGCGGTGGCGCAGAGCCATGAGGGGCCGCTCGCTGACGTGACTGAGTTGTTGGAGGATTTGGCGGATGAGCTGGGGTGATTGGCGGATGATGTCGCGTTTGGTGGGGTTTTGTTGGCTTGGGGGGTTGACCTTGGGGTGAGGATCCGTAGAGTCCGACGTCGCAGCCGCGGGGTGGAGCAGTCAGGTAGCTCGTCGGGCTCATAACCCGAAGGTCGCAGGTTCAAATCCTGCCCCCGCAACCGCTAAGAAGACGGCCGGTTAGCCTCAACGCTAACCGGCCGTCTTCGTTTTTGCCGCCCTGCGCCTAACCACGCCATCCGCCGCCTCACCCCACAGCATCCAGCCACCACCCATCTGCCTCGCTCAGCGGCCGCCCCGCTCGCTTCCGCATCGCCGCCAGCGCCAGCTGCGCTCGCCGCGCTTCGGCCGGCAGCCCCGCCGCCTCCGCCGCAGCGCGCGCGAGCTCCCAGCCGGCCTGCTCATGGGGCCGCAGCGCCAGGATCTCTGCCAACGTCACGGCGCGCTGCGCCGCACCCCACGCCTGCCAGGGCTCGCCCTCATCCAGGGCCACCCGGCCACGCAGCAGCGCGAGACTCACCGCCACCGCCACCGCGCCCTGGCCGCGCAGTGCGTCCTCGGCCTCCTCCAACTGCAGCCGCGCCGCGTCAGGTCGACCCACCCGCCGCAGGGCCTCGCCCAGGGTCACCAACGCTACGGCTGCGCCGAGCGGCTCGCCTAACGACAGCGCATCCGACGCGCCGACTCGCAGCATCGTCAGCGCCTGGGCCGACTTTCCAGCTCGCTCCAACGCGACCCCGGTCGTCAGCGCCGCCGCGACGGAGATGTGTGGCGCGTCCGCCGCGTCCGCGGCGCGTTGCGACGCGAGGGCCGCGACCAGCGCGGGCTCGCCTGCGCGCAGCAGCGACCGTGCGTGGCCGATGAGGGCGCGGGCGCGGACGACCGGATCCCCCTCGCTATCGGCCGCGGCCTGCCACGCCTCCGCGGCCCCGGTTGCGTCGCCCCGCAGCTCGCGAATCGACGCGCGCAAGCTCCAGCCGGCGCCGTCGAGCGGATTCGCAGCGGTCTCCAGCGCGTCGAGGGCCGCGGCCATCGCGCGTTCGGCGTCACGGCGCAAGCCACAGCCTGCGGCCGCCATCCCCCAGCGCACACAGTCAGCCGCATGCGCTGCCGGGTCCGGCGACGCCGCGCTCAGCGCGGCGCCGCGCTCCAGCAGGGCACAGCGCGCCCGCGCGACGGGCGTGTGATCGGCCAGCGTCTGCAGGCAGCGCGCGGCATCGGCCGGTCGTCCAGCGCGTAGCCACGCCGTCGCCGCCGCCTCGGCGACCCACGCCAGACCCACGTCACCACGCTCCAAGCCCTCGGCGATGGCGACGTGTGCGCGCCGCAGCAGCCCGTCCGGAAGTCGATTGTTCGCGTCGGTAGCGAGGCTCGCCACCAGCGGCCGCATGCTGCCCGCGTCAGCTTGCAGCGCACCGGTGGCTAAGAGCCGTCGTCGTACGGCGTCAAGTCCCGGGCCGCCGAGGCATCGGTCGAGCTGATCGTCGCGCTGAATGGCCCCATGCAAGGCCAAGACCAACAGCTCGGCCGTCGCAGCAGGCAGCGCGGTCAGCTCATCTGGGCGCAGCGCGGCGTGGGGGCCCGCTGCGGCGCTTCGTGGTCCCCGCAGCCCGGCCGGTCCGGAGTCGGCGAGGCTCAGTTGTGCAGCCGCCGAGGGCAGGTGGGCGCTGATGGCGTCGACGAAAGACGCCACATCGGGGAAGCGATCTGCACTCGACGCCGCCAACGCCCGGCGCAGCGCCGCCTTCACGCCCGGACCCAGCGCCGCCGGCAGGATCGGCAGCTTGAGGCCGCCATCGTGTCGCTCGGGACGTCGCCCGCTCAGCAGCTCGGTCGCGATCACCGCGAGCGCGAACTGATCGCCAGCCGGGTCGGGTGGCTGAAGGCCAGCCTCGGGCGGCAGGTAGGCTGCGGTCCCGCGGACTTGCACGGGCGAGTGGTGGGCTAGCCCTTCGCCCCGCGCGAGCCCGAAGTCGACGAGCTTGATCGCGCCCACACCGGGTCGACTCGGTCGGATCAGGACGTTCTCGGGCTTCAGATCGCAGTGAATCACGCCCCGATCGTGCGCGTGTTGCACGGCGCGCCCGATCTCGCGCAGCCAGGTCGCCGCGAGGCCCGGCGGCACAACGCCGTCCGCGAGTCGGTCGCGCAGGGTCAGCCCGTCGACCCACTCCATCACCAGGAAGGGGCGGCCCTGCCAACTGCCGACGTGATAAACCGCGGCGATCGCGGGGTGTAGCAGTCGCGCCACGGCGCGGGCTTCTCGCCAGGCCCGCAGCTCCTGCGCCGTGGCGTCGGCTTGGCCCCAGGGGTCCACGGCCTGCAGGATCTTGACCGCGACGTCCCGGCCGAGCTGCCGGTCCTCGCCCCGCCACACCTCAGCCTCACCGCCGCGCTCAACGAGAGCTCGGAGTCGTGTGTTGCGATCGAGCTGGGTGCCAGGAATGAGCATGCGCTTGTTTTAGGCATTCAGAGGGTCCGCGGCAAGGGCGGCAGCGTCGGTCCTCCTGCCTACCATGGCCCTGCACCGTGCAGTGGCCGCTGGCTTACGGCATGCTCCGTTGAATCGGCATGAAATAGGTTTCGTTGCCGATGCGTTGCCCCAGGGTCGGTCGTCAGGGCTGATCTCGCCACTTGGAGGTTCGATGCGCGGTCGCTCCCTTGTCATCGGCCTGTTGCCGGCGCTGGCGCTCGTCGCCTGTGTCGCCTGCAGTGCCGCCCGCAAGGGACCCGCTCCGCGCGCAGCGTCGGCGGCTGAGGTGATGCCGACCACCGCCGACGGCTGGCAGCGCTACCTCGCCCGTCAGGTTCGGCAGGGCAACGATGCGCAGGCGCTGGTTGCAGCTCGTGGCTTGAGACGGCTTGGATCGCCTTCAGCCGACAGCTTGGCCTACGAGGCGATCGCGCTGGCGCGACTTGGGCGCGCAGATGCGGCTCGCAAGGTGGCCGCGCGTGTGATGCAAGCGGCGACATCTCCCAACAACGATGACGCGTGGCAGGCTGTCGAACGCCTCATCGCTTGGTATGCGCGCGCGCACCATCGCCCGGCGGCCGCGTGGACGCTGCTCGCGCCGCACCGCACGCCCGCTTGCAACAGCGCCAGATCCTGCGATCTTCACGCGCGATTGCTGGTCCACTGGGCCGAGCTCACCGCGCCGATGCTGGTCGCCAAGCTCGCTGCGGCGCGACCGCGTACGGGTCCGCGGGCTGGAGCGCTGTGGCAAGCCGGGATTACGCGCGCGTTGATCGATCGGCAGCGCTGGCCTCTGGTGGACGCTGCGATCGCCGACAGCCTCGCTCAGTGGCCGGGCGCCGCGGAGACGTGGGCGACGTGGATGTATGCCGCCCGACGTCGTCGGGGCCCCAGCCATCGCACCGCGTGGGCCAAGGCACTTCGAGGCGCGCACCTGTCGGTTCCGCAGCTGCGCGCCATCGCCGCTGTGCCTGAGGTGGAGGCTGATCCGCTGCTGGTCGTCGGCGTGTGGCGGCTCATTCTTGAGGCAAAGGGCGCGCTGACCGCAGATCGCTTGGCCTACCTGCGTCTGCTGATTCGCAACCACCTGCGTGGGCTGTCGTCGACAAATCGCGACGAACTCGAACGGATCTCGGTCGGCTTCTCCGGCGGCGTGGAAGAGCGCCTGCTCCTCGTCGAGGGTTTGCTGGTCGCCGGCGCCCACAACGTTGGCGCGTCGCTGCTCGTCGGCCAGCCGGTGTCGCCACGCGCAACCGCACTTCAGGCCGAGATCGCGCGGCAGAAGGGCGAGTTGGTCGAGGCGCGGGCGTTGGCCAAGAGCGCCGTGGCTGCGGCCGACGGCAAGTCGGTCACGAAGGGGGCGGTCGCGCTGCTGCTGGCGCGGCTGTGGCGCGTCTCGCTCCCCAAGGATGCGGCCGTTTGGCGTGACGAAGCTGCGCGCGATCGCGGCGACGGCAGCGTCGCGACCGCGAGCGGCCGCGTGACGGCGACGTTGTTGTTGGGCCGCATCAAACCGGGCAGCGCACAGGTGCTGGTCGACTACGCCGACGCGCTCAACACGGCGCTGCGAGCCGGCGGGCCGGCGCGGGTCGACGCTGTGCGCCGGCGACGAATCTTCGTGCTGGCGATGCTGCGCAAGGGGCGTCACTGGGGGCTGGCCATTCGGCCGAGCTTGAGCGTGCTCGGACGCTCTCCGCACGCCGACACCGAGACGCTCCTCGCGCTGGCGCAGGTGAGCTACCAGCACGGTCGTGTGGACGCTGGTTTGACCGCGTGGCGGCGGGCCACTGCGGTCGCGCGCGCCACCGGCGCTGAGCTCGACGCCGAGGCCTTTCTGCGCTTCTTGGCGACCACCGCGCAGCCGCAGGCGTTGGCGCGCTGGCTGGACGAGACAGGGCTCCACTCCGTCGACGACATCGCGCTCTCGTGGCGCGTCGCGCGCCGCCTCCTCTTTGGTCCCGATAAACTGCTCGGTCGACGTTGGCTCGCCAACGCGCTCGCCCGTACGGCCGGCACGGGGACGATCGGCGAGCGATTGCCGTCCCTGAAGCGTGTGCGCACAGTGTCCGACAGCCGCGCGCCGGCGCTGAGCGACACGGAGCTGCGTCGCATCGCCTCCTCCGGCGCGGCTGACCTGCTGCTCGAGTACCTGCCGGAGCTCCGTCGTCAGAGCACGGCCGGCAACTCGGTACCCGCGCGCCTTCACTTTTCGATCGCGGAGGCGTCGGCCCACGCCCAGCTAGGCCACGCGGACCGTGCAGGTCAGATCTTGCTGGAGTTCGCCGCGCTCGGCGGGCTTCGTCCGGCCGATCGTCGCTCGCTCTTGAATGTGGCCTGGCGCCATGGCCTCTGCACTGTCACGCTGGCCCTCAGTCAGCGCTTCGTCGCCGAGCGTGACGCCCGCACGTTCAAGCTCGCCGTTGAGCAAGGGTTGGCGTGTGCGCAGCACATGGGCGACGTCCCCGCCGCCTATCAAATCGCCGTGCAGGTCGAGAAGCACCAGATCAGCCTCACCCACCAGCTCACGATGGCGCGTCTGCTCGCCGATCACGGCTTCGATCGCATGGCGACGCACTTCTTTGAGCGAAAGTTTCAGACCGCGCGCACCCGCTCCAGCCAGACAAGCTACCTCGCCTGGGCCGACGCGCTGCTGGGCGACGGGCGTGTGGACGCCGCAGTGGCGGTGTTCATGCGCGGGATCAAGATCACTCGTCGACGGCCGCAGACCTGGCGCCAGGCCGTCCAGATTCTCGAGCAACACGGCCACGCGGAGGCTGCGGTGCAGCTGCTGACCGAAGCCTTGGTGCTCCATCCCAAAGACGTCCTCATGCACTTGGCCTTCGTGACGGACTTGCTGCGGTTGGGCCGAATGGAAGCCTTTCATCCCGCCCTGCGCAGCTTTGCGCTCGCTGGCCCTTCCAAGCAGCACTGGCAAGCGCTCGTCGACACCGCGCTCGCGCAGGGTCGCATGGCGGAGCTGCACGAGGCCCTCTCCGCGTTGACGGACAGCGACCGGGAGTTGGATCGCGTTCGCGTCGTCGTCGCTGGTTTTCTCGGCGATCGGCGCGCCCTGCTCGCTGCGCTGCGTCGGTTGCGCGCCAAGGGGCCGGTCGTCGACCGCGGCGTCATGGCGGCGCTGCTGCATGTCGGCGCCGAGCGTGAGGCGCGCGCGGTGGCCCAAGATCTGTTGACGGAGCACGGCCCGTCCCAACGGGGGCGCAGCGCAGCCGTACCCACCGCAGCCCTGGACATGCGGGCTGCGCTCTCTGTGCGGCACGATCCGTCGTCGCGCGGCGAGGCGTTGGCGTTGGCGCGTCTGCGCGTGGGGCGCGCGCTCGATACCGGCGACGCCGCCCTCGCGTCGTCTGCGGCGCTGGCCGACGAAGGCTATCTGCGGGAGGCCGCCGCGCTAGGCGCGCTGGCGCTGACGCAAGTCGGCGACGACGGGTCGATGCTGTGTCGCCAGGGCAAGATTCAGTTCGCCGCAGGCCACAAGAAAGCGGCGATGGCCCTGTGGCATCGCGCCGTGGCCGCGACGCTGACCCACGCGAGCGGCGGCAGCCAACGTGGCTCGCGCTTCCGCTCCTACCTCAGCCCGCCGCCGGCGGTCCTTTGCCTGGCGGACGCAGCGGACTCTGTGGGCGAGCGCGCCGCGCTGCGGCGGTGGTTGCGTCAATGGCGCGACGCGCTGCCCAACGTCGCGACGTTGTGGGCGTGGTCCGTTGCGGAGCGTGTCGGCGCGAACGATGTACCAGCGGCCTTGGACCTGTTGCGAGCCGCTGAAGTGCACCCGATGCCTTGGTTGGAAGGGCAGTTTGGCGCTGTCGCTGGCACATTGCTGCAACACGGTGGCGGGCCAGCGCTGCTCGCGAGCTTCCTCGCCGAGCGACCGCGGCCAGAACCCTGGTGGTTGGCGTTCGCGTCCCGGGTCGCGCTGCGCTACGGGCGCCCCAATGATCCAGCGGTCACGATGCTCCTGCGCGATATCGCGGCGTTATCGCGCAACATGCCCGACGCGCGGGCCTGGCTCGCGTTGGAGCTGTGTGCAAAGGGTGAGCCGCAGCGCGCGATCGTGGCGCTGGGTGAGGCGCCGCTCGCGCGCATGCCGGCGTTGACCTCCGATGTCGATTGGCATCGGCATCACGCACGCAACAGCACGTCCATGACGCCGACGGCGCGCGCCGCGCTCCTGCGCGCGGCGTCGCCTGCGTCCGACGACATCGCCGCGCGCGCGGCGGCGGCCATCTTGATCTCCTTGGCGCGTGCCCCTCCACGGGCTGACGAAGCGGCCCACATGCATGTGGATCTGACCCCTGCAGCGGCCGACGTTATCGGTCCCACGGCCCGCGCCTGGCTGCGCACGTCTGGCACCCAAGGCGCGATCCGCCTGGCTCACGCGCTCACGATCCAGGGCCACCCGGTTCTTGGGAACACCGTGTTAGCGATGGCGCGCCCGACCAACGGCGCCCGGCTGCCCCGGGCGCTCGCAGAGCTTCGCCTCCGGGTCGTCGCCGCCGCGTCCGACGATGCCGCGGTGGTCGCCGCCGCGCACGCGGCGCTCAATGGCACACACAAGCGCACCTACTACGCGCCGATGGCGCGCGCCGCCGCAGTCGGTCGACAGGTCGATCGGCTGGTGGCGTGGGGGCGACCGGCGGCCGCGCAGAAGCTGTTGCTGTCGATGCCGCCCTGGATGCGTGGCAAGGCCCCAGTCGGGCTCCGGGGTGACGCCCAGCTTGAGCGCCCCACCTCAATTTTCCGGGCGATTCGCAGCTTCTCCCCCAGCGGGTTGGCGTGGCTGCGCCAGGCTCAACCGGGCTCCCTGCCTGTGACCGACGGCGCCGCCGCCGTTCGACTCGCCCTGGCCGCTGGCGACCTGCCGCTCGCTCGCGCCTGGGCCCGCGCCTCCGCCGCGCTGCACGACGCCCCCTGGCAGATCTGGGCCCGCGCCGCCCGCGACGCGCTCGCGCACGACGAGCGAACGATCGCGCGCGAGTTCTTGATCAGCGCCGCGGCTGTCCAAGGTCCGGTCGGCGCACTGGCCTGCATCCGACTGCAGCTCGGCGACGCCGCTGCGCTGGCGCAGTGTCGCGGCGGTCGCCCCCTGGCGGGCCTAGCCGACTGGCAGCTCGTAGCGCTCGCGGCGGGGCTCAGCCAGATGCAAAACGATGACACGCGACAGGCGCTCGCCAAGGAGTTGGGTGGTCAGTCGGACAGCACCCGCTTGCGCTGGCTGGCCGCGTTGGCCGCCGCTCAGCAGCACGCGGCTGTCGCCCCACGCGCCCGCATTCGCGCGATGGCCGCGGCCCTCATCGTCGCCACGCCAGACGGCGAGGCGCGTCGCTACCTCGTCAACGTCGGCCTGGACGATCTCGCGCTGCTTGGCGCCGCTTCCGCCGGCATCGCCGAAGCCCAGCGCGCGTTCAACGCCCAGCCGGAGGGCCGCAGTCGACGCAACAACCTCGGATACGCGCGCCTCTTGGCTGGCGCGTCTCCCGCCGCTGTTCTGGCCTTCGTGGGTCCGGAGTTCGTCGGGCAGCGCGGCGAATCGGCGCACGCCTTGCTCGACACTGTGGCGACGGCGCTGGGTCGCCTCGGCCGCTTGCAGGACGCGACACGGGTCCAGCGTTGGAGCCTGACGGCCGCGGCGCACAACAGCGAGACCAGCCAGCTCCCGCTCGTACGCCATGCCGCCTTTCTCGCCGACGCCGGCCGCTTCGCAGAGGCGCGCGTCGTCGCGCTTGGCGCCCTGCGCAGGGCCCACGACAGAGCCGCGCGGTCCGAGCCTCGCGGCGACGGGACACGCAGCTCGACGCACGCCAGACACCTCGCGATTCACTGGCAAGCGCTCGCCGTGCTACGTCGCAGTCTCCGGGCCCTCGCGCCGCCGACCGATAGCCGCGCCGTCGCGCCCACTCGCCCCGTTTCGTCGGACCCAGCGCCCACGGTACCGACGCGGGCCAAACCAGCGCTCCGGAACCCCGCCTCCGCACCACCCAGCGCCGCCACGCCTGCACCAGCCTTGCGCCCCTAGGTCACCGACGGCTACGCTGTCGCGCCTCGGGAGGTGCCACCGTGAAGCTCTTCGATTCCTTCCCACTCAAAGCCGTGCCGCCCAACTTGATCACGTGCATCGGGATGACGTTCGCCTTTCTCTCCATCGCGAGCTCGTTCTCAGGCAAAGTCGACCGCGCCGCCTGGCTCGTCGCGCTCTGCGTGCTGATCGACAAGCTCGATGGTACCGTGGCCCGGCGCCTCGATGCGACGAGCGAGTTCGGCATCCAAATGGACTCCTTCTCTGATCTGGTCGCGTTCGGTCTCGCTCCCGCGGCGCTCATCTGGGCCGCCGCGCCAGTGCTCGCGCCCGAAGTCTGGGGCTACCGCGCCGCCTTCGGCCCCATCGCGGCCAGCGGCGTCCTCGCCGCGCTGTGCATCCTCCACGGCCTCTTCACCGCGCTGCGCCTAGCGAAATTCAACGTCACCGCTGCCGAGCACCCGCGCGTCTTTCACGGTTTGCCATCCACCCTCTCTGGCGCGCTGATCTCGATGATCTTCCTCGCCGCCCGCGAGCAGGCCATGCTGACGCCGCAGGTGATGGCGGTCTTCCCGGCGCTGCTTGGCATCAACGCCCTGCTCATGGTGAGCAACCTCCCACTGCCCAAGCTGCGTCGCGCCAGCAGCCAACTCGGCTTTGTCTGCCAGGTAGTGCTCGGCGCCGCGATCTTCATCGTCATCCCGCTGCAGGTCTTCTTCTGGCTGCCGTTGGCGGTGCTGGTCGGCTACATCGGCGTCGGTTTCATCATCGGCGTCCGCGCAGAGGTGGCCGCAGGATGAGCACGCACGTGATCGACGCCGCAGACGGCACGCCCCTCTCCGTACGGGTGTCAGGGACCGAGGGCGCTCCGATCGTCGTGCTCTGCGACGGAATCGGCTGTGACGGCTACATCTGGAAGTACGTTCAGCGCGACTTCGGCGATCGTCTCCGCTTCATCCATCCCCACTACCGAGGCCACGGTCTCAGCGCGCTGCCGAAAGACGACGCCACCCTCACGATCGAGCAGCTCGCAGACGATATCTGGCACGTGTGTGACCAACTCGGCGCCGAGAATGTCGTGCTTTGGGGCCACAGCATGGGCGTGCAGGTCACCCTGGAGGCGGCGCATCGTCAGCCCCATCGGGTGCGGGCGCTGCTGCCCACATGCGGTGCGTTTGAGCGTCCACTCGACACCTTTCACGGCAACAGCATCGCGTCGCAGGTCTTACCTTGGGTGCGCAGCGCGCTGCTCGCTCGGCCAGATTCGGCGCGTCGGTTCTGGGAGCGTCTGGTGCCTACCGAGTTCTCGTACTGGTTCGCGACCGCCACCGAGATCAACGGTCGCATGATTCAGCGCGAGGACTTCTCCCCTTACCTCGAGCACC
>ERZ889078.159-NODE-159-length-58610-cov-26.292409_pt1 | contig 58610 bp, 57 predicted proteins | sample MGYA00521266_ERZ889078 | MGnify/ENA primary metagenome ERZ889078 (study PRJEB32303, sample SAMEA104408618) | aquatic metagenome | biome: Brackish water; feature: Pelagic; material: water | place: Baltic Sea | collected 2014-06-16T06:34:00 | depth 76,534 m ... | reverse complement strand
AGGTCGAAAACCAGAGCCGATTTGGCGTGACCCAAGTGCGCGTCGTCGTAAACGGTCGGACCGCAAACGTAAAGAGAGACTTTTCCCTCCTCCATCGGTTCAAACTCGCGTTTAGTCTTTTGTGCGGAATCAAATAATCGCATTTAACGTTTCTCTTATCTTTTTGATTGAATTCATATCGTTCGTCCACTTCTCGTTTTGGACGAAGTCGTCTTGAGTGGCCAATATCATGGCGACCACCGTGGCGCGAGCGGAACTGTCTCCTCCCGCCTTGGCGTTTTTACTCATAACGGTGGCGAAGTCGTCGTCCAGAGACAATAGATGAATCACTCCGGCGAAACCGCCGTCGATACCGCAAGCGGGACCAAACTCCCTTATGGTTGCAAACGTGTCTTCGTCTTTGGAATCGACGCCTTCGTTTATCCATTTCAACAGAATGGGGTACTTGTCTTTTAGCTTTTGAATATTGCCTTGAACGTCTTGGTTCCGTAAGCTGTCGTATAAAAGTTCGGCGAAAAAAGCGCTTGTCGCTTTCGCGAGCGTCGAGTTGTGCGTAATTTCGACAAGCTCGTAGACTTTGCTTAAAAAATCCTCTTTGTTCTTCGAGACCAAAAGAAGCGGAGCCAAGCGGCCGCATACGCTCAAGTCGTTGGACTCCGCGTTTATTTTTTCTAAAGCCCCGCGAGTCGCGCCATCGATATAGCCTTCGTAGTGAGACATTCTCTCGCGCCAAAACGAGTAGAAATCCTCTTTGGAGAAGCTCTTGTTTTTAGCGACGTATTCCAAAAGATAAAAGGTTTGGTCTCCGTAATGAGTGAAATCTCCTTTGTTCTTTCCTTTGTGCCACATAGCCTGCGGCGGATTGAGCGTTTTCCAGTTAATCGGTAGATTTTTTAATTGTTCCTCGTCGTAGATCCAGTGGGCGCCAAGACAATAGGCGTCGGCGCTAAGAGTGGCTAAAATCGATCGTTTTATTTTTTCGTTCATTTTAAATCCTAGTTGATGAATTGACGTAAATAGTTTTGCGAGAATAGTAGCGCAATCGCGAAAACGACGCCGCCAACGACAAGATAAGCGGAGTTTTTCGAGCGAAGCAAATCAAAAAAGTTTTTTGTCCCAAAGGCGCGCGCCGTAAAGAAAAAGCTGACGAATCCGCCAAGAGTGCTAGCGAGCGCCAATCCTCCAACGCCAAAAGGGGAGATGAACGCCAGGGCGAACGCGACGTAGGCGACCAAAGAGATAGTCGCGATTTTGGCGGCCTTCATCTGCATTTCCTTGGCGTAGAGCCAAAGCGCGAAGAGTTTTTGAAGTCCAAATGGAAGAAGCCCCAGCAGATACATCCGCAAAACGTCCGTAGTTTGAGCGGTGTCCAAAGAGTCGAAGGCCCCGCGCTCGAACAAAAGCCAAGTAATTTCATGGGCGAAAATAACGCCGCCAATCGCGCTAAAGGTAAGCAAAAAAGTCAAAAACCAAAACGCTTTGCCTAAATAGGCTTTGGCCTTGGCCTCGTCGTTGTTTTTAAGATATCTCGCGATTCTTGGAAAAAGGGCTATGGACGTAGCTATGGCGAAAAGAGCCAGTGGAAGCTGGAAGACGCGATTGGCGTAGTAGAGGTATGAGATGGAGCCAGTCGCTAAAAACGAGGCCAAGAAAGTGTCGAGAAACGCGGAGACCTGAGCCGTCGAGTTCCCCCACATCGCCGGGAAAAAATTGTTTCTAAATTTGAGCGCGTCGTTTTTGATAAGAGGCGCTTTGACCCTTAAATACTTGAAACCGCCCCAAAGCAGTTTGGACAAACCCATTTTCCATATGGCGAGCAAGTGCGCGAAAAGCTGTAAAACGCCACCCGCCACGACGCCAAAACTTAGATAGTAAACAACCTCGCCTTGCGTTTTGTCGTGGCTGAAGTAGAGCGCCAAAATGAGCGAGAGATTCAACAAGCCAGTGGAAAACGCGGATGTGGCGAAGTGGTGTTTGTATTGCAGCATCGAGCTTAAAAACGTTACGGCGAAGATAAGTGGCAGATACCAAAAGTTAATCGCCACGAACGGCGAGGCCAACGCCACGGTATCGGCGTCGAAACCAACCGCTATGGCTTTGGCGAAGAGAGAGGGCGCGACGTTTACGAGCAGGGTGATGAGAAGTATGATGGACAAAAAGACCAAAAAAACGTTCGCGGAAAAAACGGCTTTGCGCTTCGTTCTAGCGAACGCGGGCATGAAAACCTGAGTGAACGCGCCTTCTGCGAATATGCGGCGAAATAGGTTCGGCAGTTTGAACGCGATGAAAAAAATATCGCTGTAAACATTGGCGCCAAGAGCCGAAGCCGTTAGCAAATCTCTTATAAATCCCAGAATTCTTGAAAAAAGTATTCCAAAACCGTTGGTGAATATCGCTTTAAACATAGGCTTCTTTTCGTCGTATTTGATTGTTTTACAAGATTTTAACGAATATTTGGTTAAAATTTACACCAAAAAATAAAAAACTACGTTAGAGGATTACAATGGCACTGTTTGGAAGCTCGGAAAAAACAACTACTCAGGAATCTAAAAAGGTTCGTCCGATTGTGCTCAGAACTCAAAACGTCGCCAAAGAATTGCAAGAAGTCGCCAAGTCGCACGGGGTGAAAGTGGATACTTTGGATTTTAGCTTATTTGAAGTTCAAACGTTCACTAGAAATGGCGTAAGCGGCAAAGAGTCGGAATGGGAACTAATTTCGCGAGATGAAATTTACGAGTTGGACGAGGATCTCGCGCTTTTAAACGCGCAGTTCCAAATCAAACAGATTTACGAGATTGAAATATTTTCAAAAACAAACGAAATGGACAAATATAAAGACTTCAACCTGACGGTTGGCGCGAACGCCACAAAGTGCAAGGTTTACTTAAGCGTCTTGGCCAATTCCATAATCGAGTACTCGAATTCGCTCGAAGAGGATCTTCGCTCGATAATAATCAAAAGAAAGATAAGAGCCGGCATTCTCGTAGATATTTTCGACGAGATGGTCGACGACGTAGTCTCTAAAATCACGGCTCACATTAGAGTGGAAAAAACCGTGAAATACGACAAGAACGAAACCTTTCTCATAGCGCAAGGATACGAGCCGACGCCCACCGTAAACGATAAGCTTATCGCGCATTTTGAAAAAAAAGACGATGTGGACGAGAACGCGAAGATGGATTACTCTTCAAGAGGTTTTATTAAAAGCGTTCAAGAGAACGAGCTCTTGATAGAATACGTAAAACCAAAAGAAGGCAAACCTGGAAGAAATTGCCGCGGCGAATATATGAATCCAAAAGAGCCTACCGTTTCAAACGAGCCCACTTTTGGCGTTGACGATACGATAACTCGAGTCGAAGCCGACGACTCGATTCGATACGTCGCCAACGTAAACGGCTATATAAGTTTCGAAGACAACGTCTATCTCGTTAAAACGGATGTGGATATTGGTGAAATCAGTTTTAAAACGACGGGTTCAATTTCAACGGGATTGGATTCCGACGTATCGATAACCGTAACGGAAACGGACGCGGTAAAAGACGCCGTCGGTTCGGGCATGAACGTTGAGGTGACGGAAATAGAAATAGACGGCAACGTTGGTTCCAACGCCACGGTTACGGCCATAAAGGCCACCATTGGCGGGCAAACGCATAAAAGGGCCACCATAAGGGCCGAGAAACTCAATATAAACGTTCACAAAGGCAAGGCTTACGGAAAAAACATCCATATCACGCGACTTGAACACGGCGAAATCGACGGCGATATGGTAGAGGTCGGACAAGCGTTGGGCGGAGTGATAAGAGGCAAGGAAATAGACATAGATATTTGCGCGTCATACGTAAAAGCCACCGCTTCAAGACGCATAGAGATTCAAAAAATGCAAGGAAGCGAAAACATTTTCACGATTGATCCCATTCTTAAAAAAGGCGCGCAATCGGATTTGGATCAGAATAAAGACAAAATTGTCGAACTTCAAAATGCAATAAAGAGTCTCGACAAAGAGATCGAAAAATACGCGCGACTTATACAAGAGGGAAGGACTTCGTTTTTAGAAATTAAAAAAAGACTCCTGCACTATCAGAAAAATGGCGCTAAAATGCCCACGGCCTTCGTCAATAAATACAAACAGTTCGGTCAGATGCAGGTTCGTTTGAAAGAGATGAAAGTGGACTTTGACGTCAAAACCGAAAAACTAAGCCTTTTAACGACGAGGACTTCATCGTTTCAAGACGATATTTTCGACGCGAGGATTATCAACAGGGACAGATGGGTTGGGTTTAACGAAATTAGATTTAAGTTGGTGAAGCCCGCGATAGAACTTGTGTATAAACCCAAAGAAGGCTCATTGGATAAAATTTTCGGTCTTGTTGAAGTTGAAGAAGGCGAGTTTGAAATACAGCCGCTAAAAGCATAAGGAACGCCATGATAGTCGGACTTAAGGGAAAAATCGTACATAGAGAGCCGAGTTTGGTTCATCTCGACGTCAATGGAATCGTTTACGAAGTTTTTATTTCGTTGCAAACGTTTTCGGCCTTGCCGAAGGAGGAAGTTTCCTTGTTCGCCGATCAAGTTATAAGAGAAGACGCCCACTTGCTTTTCGGCTTTTTGCAAATGAGCGAAAAGAAGATGTTCCAAAGACTCGTAAAAATAAATGGGGTTGGTCCAAAAGTAGCCATGGCCATCTGCTCCACTTACTCCCCATCTCAATTCGCGACGGTTATAAACAACAAAGATATGGACGGAGTTAAAAAAGTTCCGGGGATAGGACCCAAAAGCGCGGGGCGAATTCTGGTCGAATTGGTTGGATTTGACAAAGAACTATTGTCTGGGGGAGAGACTAGCGCGTCTTCGCTAGCGCATAGCCAAGCAAGCGAAGCTCTCGAAGCGTTGGGATTTAAAAAAGACAGGATATCCAAGGTCCTTGGCTCTTGCTCCGCGGAAGACACCGCCGCTTTGGTCAAAGAAGCTCTGAAGCTATTATGAAAATCAATGGTAAAACTCTTTTTTTAACGAAAATGATGGAAATGGGATAATCATAACTTCATCAAGACAAAAGATTGACTTTCGCGTTCAGGATTGGGATGATTTTAAGATTATGCCAAAATCTGGGATTGGAAGTGGTTTTAGAACGATAACGACCGGAAAGCATGAGGCTATCAATGGCGATATCAAACTATTTTAATGTTATAAAGCATAATATCGATAGCGGGAAAAACTATCAAAAAGTAGATGGAAGATTGGATTATCTTTTAATACGGCGTTTTCTCTGGACAACCTACAATAACTTGACGGATATCGACATACAAATAATAAGCCCAAAAATAAATACTTTAAAAAAAGATTTAGAAAAAAATGGGTCATATTTACGATGATTTCATGAGAAAAACAAAATATCCACATCTAGCCTATCAAGAGGTGTTTTTGTCAAGTCAAGCGGAATACATGAAGATAAAAGTTGGCGCTCAACTGATAGTGGATAGTCTTGGTAGGTTGAAAATCGACGAAGCGCTTATAGGAGGAACGAGTGAAGTAAAGAAAAATGAGCTCAAAGAGAATATCCAAACTGAGCAATTTTTCGCTTTGGAGGGAGAGCTTAAATCATTAAACGGAGCTTATGTCGACGTGGTCCATATGATGGCGGAGCTTGATGAAAGATATAAAGCCGATATGAAACTCTTAAACGAATTTGAGGACGAGCACAGGAAAGATTTTTATAAACTTTTCGCAGTTGAGGCGGACAAACATAAATATGATTTGGTGGATATCTTGAAAGCGCAAGCGTATATTTTCGACATGCAACTTTGGAATAAAGCAAAGCGTTCGAAATCCGTGAAAACGCATTTTAAAAAGTCGTCAATCGTTGGAGAGCTTAACGCGAAAACATACTTGAAGCACTACTTAAGCACTCAAGATTCCAACAAATCGTCAACGGACACGAAAAAACTTTTCGAACTGTACGAGTATCCCGTAACGGTTCAAAAAGATTACATACTCGTCGTTAGCGCCACCTCCCAAGACGCTATGGACCACGAAACGGCTATAAAAGATCTGGACAAGTCTTATGCCGTAGAATCTTTTATTGACGAAATCGCCGCTATAAAATGGGCTATGAAAAATAGCGTTAAAGTTTTAGCGTTGGAAGAACTTCTTAGCAAGGTTGGCGGTGAAAAGTTTTTAAGAATTTACGCTAAAAACGTATTGTCAAATCCAAAAATAATGTTTATAAGCGAAAAATCTAAATTTAACGAGGTCGCTATAAGCAAATTGGTTTCGCCGGGAGCGTCGTCGAAAGTTTTAGCTCAGAACGTAAAATCAATAATAGACGAAGAGTCCTAAAGAAAACTTTTCGTGCCTCTAACGTCGTACATGTCTTTGTACCTGAACGTGATTAGATTTTGCATAATGGCGAAGAGAACCATAAAGTTCAAGAAACTGCTGCCTCCGTAACTAAACATCGGCAGAGGAACCCCCACTACAGGCGCGTAACCTATGGTCATGGAAATATTGACTCCCATATAGATGAAAATCATAAACGATATGGAAGCGGTGACCACTTTTATCAAGTAGTCTTTGTTGAACACGCTTAGGCTAAAAAGATGCAAAACAAGAGTTATATAAAGCGCCAGCAGCGCCAAGGCTCCTAAAAATCCAGTTCTCTCGACTACGAAAGCGAAGATAAAATCGCTTGTCGCGATCGGTAAAAAGCGCATCTGCGTTTGAGTGGCCTCGTCTTTGTCTTTTCCCGTCCATCCTCCAGAACCAACTGCGATTATGGACTGTTCGACGTGATAAGAGGGCTTCTCGCTTAAAAAATCCGTTATTCTCGTCTTTTGGTAATCGTGCAGCACGAATTTATAGGCCAGAGGCGAGATGATCATCAAGCTTATAAATATGCCTATCCAGATTTTCCAGTAAACCCCAATGTAAAACAAAACGCCGTAACCAATTAAAATAAGAACCAATCCCGTCCCGAGGTCGGGCTCTCTAACGATAAGGGCGAAGGGTAGCAGTATATAAAAGCTGAGTCTGAAAAAATCTTTTAATTTGTATCCCTTGGCGGGAGGGGGATTCTTGTTTATGAGATACGCAAGCATTAAAATAAGCGCCGGTTTTACGAACTCCGATGGCTGTATGGTCGCGTTGATAAAAGGAATATCTATCCATCTTTGAGCGCCTAGACGAGAGTGCCCAAAAAATTCCACCCCCAAAAGAAGCGCGACGTTTAGCCAATATATTAGGGGTATCAGCCAACTCATACGCCTAATTGGCAGTAAAAAAATGCCCAAGTACGTCAAGGTGGCGACTCCAACGTAAGCTATTTGCTTATCCGCCAGCGCTGGAACGACTTCTCCTATCAACAAATTCGAAGCGATTACCAAAGGAATAATGAGTATGATGGAAAAAAAGTCAAATTGCGCTAAAATACTCTTATCAAATCTCCACAAGTTTGCAACTCCAAATAATTATTGTAGATATTGTAACATAAAGGTTAAATAAATGATAGAAACTAAAGAGTTTGTTTGTGAAAATCCAGAACGTTTAGACACTTTTTTGTCGGCCGACATAGGTCAAACTCGTTCTCAAATCGCGCAACTCATCAAACAAAATTGCGTATACGTCGATGGTAAAAAGGTGGCCCGTCCGGGAGTGAAGCTAAAGTCTGGACAAACGGTGAAAGTGGAATTTCCAGAGGCGAAACAAGCGAAAGCTTTGGACGTAGGCTTTGAAGTGGAAATACTCTACGAAGACGAGGACGTATTGGTTATAAACAAACCAAGCGGAGTTACCGTGCATCCAGCCCCAAGCGTAAAAGAAGCGACTCTCGTCGACTGGCTTAAGCACAAAGGCGTGAGACTCTCAACCATAAGCGGAGAAGAGCGTCACGGGATAGTCCATCGTTTGGACAAAGGCACGAGCGGAACTATGGTTATCGCGAAAAACAACGCCTCGCACGAGTTTTTATCGCTTCAGCTTCAAGACAAAAGCATGGGTCGCTATTATATAGCCGTCGTCACGCCGCCGCTAAAAAACGATATCACCACGGTCGAGTCGAACATTGGCAGAAGCGCCAACAACCGTTTGAAGATGGCGTGCGGTCTCGAACATGGAAAATACGCGAAGACAATGTTTAAGCAATTGGCCCTTGGCGAAGATGAAAGAGTCCAATTGTTGGCTTGCAAACTTTTTACGGGACGCACGCATCAAATACGCGTTCATTTGGAGAGTCTTGGACGACACATTATAGGCGACCACATATACGCTTTGAGCCCAAAAGCCGAGAAGTCGGAACGTATTTTGCTTCACGCCTACGTTATATATTTCATACATCCCACAACTAAAGAGAAATTGTTTTTTCAAGCGGATTTTGACGAGGTGATGAAAGAAAGCTTAGACAAAAAATTTAATTTGGGGAGTATTGAAAATGTTCTGGAAATCGACACTATTATACACAGCTTCGCTACTGATTCTTAGCGGCTGCGTTGGGACAAGTCCGACGCCAAATAAAGAAACGGTTATAGATTCCACTCTTCCAGTGGTCGAGTTGACGCGAGACGGCGTTTACGTGGATATGGAAGCCATCGCGTTTGAATGGAAAAGCGTAAGCGATCCTAGAGTCAAAGGCGTTTATATCTATAAAAGCGTTCCAAACAAAGAAGAAGTCGCGGGCGAATTGAAATATTTTAAGACGATTGACAATAGATTCACTACGCATTACACCGATGTCACCGTGAAGCCGGACACGAAATATAGCTACGCCTTTAAAACTTTTAGCGGAGACGCCGAAGGTCGCTCGAGCGCGATCGTTGACGTGAAATCGCTACCCGTTTTGGAGTCGGTTTCTTGGTTGTACAGTGAAACGGGAATGCCAAGAACGGCGAAAATCATATGGCGTCCGCATCCAAACCAAAGCGTAAAATCATACATCTTGGAAAGAAAAACTCTTGAAGAGGAAAAATGGAAGACTTTAATCGCTATAGACGGCCGATTGAACGCGGAATATATAGATAAAAATTTAAAAGACAACTACGTATACGAATACCGCGTTAGAGTCAAAACTTACGAGGGACTGGTGTCGTTTCCAAGTCCAGTCGTGAAAGTCGTGACAAAAGCTTTGCCAGTGGGAGTGACGAATATAAAAACAACCTTGGATTTGCCTAAGAAGATAAATATCGCTTGGGATCCAACGGCGATCAAAGATTTTCAATTTTATTATCTCTACAGAGCGGATAGCGTAGATGGAAACTACAAACTAATAGCGACTCTTTACAATCCAGCGTTTACCGACAATGTGGAAGAAGACGGGAAGAGTTATTTTTATAGAGTGAGCGTAGTGGACAAGGATGGGCTTGAGTCCGAACACGAAAAAATGTCGGTTCAAGGAATGTCGATTCCAAAACCAGACGCTCCGGCGGTTATAAACGCGAATATGATTAACAACAAAGCCGAATTGGCGTGGGGCCGAGTCGATCCAAGAACCACCAGCTACGTAGTCGTTAAAAAGACTAAAAAAGGTTGGTTTGACGAAACCGTCGAAGAGTTCGTAAATATAAAAAACAAAAAATTTATCGACTCTCACATGGAGGACGGAACGTCCTACGCTTACGTCGTGTACGCGGTTGACGCGAACGGGATTAAGTCAAATCCAAGCATCGAGATAAAATTTAAAACCAAAGACTCCAGGGAAACCATTAACGCTACGAAAAGCGAGCCAATAAAAGAGGTTCAGGTTTCAAAAGCGGTTAAGGCGAGCGACGCGACCCAAATAATCACTCCCGCGTCGGACTTAGACGTTAGCGGACTATAATGCCACATCTGCATATAGAAGAATTTAAAGCCGTAGAGTTCCCATTCACTCAAGACGAGGTCTCTTTTAATTTCATCGCGCAAAACGCGAACCACGCCGAAGAAAAATTGATTTCGGTGAGAGTCGAAGATGACGACTTCTTTTTGTTGGCGAAAGAAGAAGAGGGCAGGCGATTGTTGAAATCGGACAAGCTTACGAGACCAGCTTCGATATACAACGTGCATCGCGCGCTTTTGGCCTACGCGAAAGCGGCTGATTTGAACGTATTGGCCTCGAACGTTCCGGCGCGTCAAAAAAACGTTCATTTGCGAGAAGTGAACGCTCTTAAGCGCATAGAATATTTCGCGGATAATTTCCCTCAAGATAGAGAGGTTAGAATCGAAGTCGGTTTTGGCTCAGGGCGTCATTTGTTGCACCAAGCGGCGAACAACCCTGAAATTCTTTTTATAGGAATAGAGATTCACAGACCTTCGATAGAGCAAGTGCTCAAACAAGTGAGCATTCAAAACTTGGATAATTTGCTCGTTCTCGATTACGACGCGAGGCTGTTTATGGAATTGGTTCCGTCAAACTTGGTAGGCAAAGTTTACGTTCACTTTCCGGTTCCTTGGGACAAAAAGCCGCATCGCAGAGTCATATCCACTTCTTTTATAGAGGAGTCTCGTCGCGTTTTAAAAGTTGGCGGCGCTCTGGAGCTTCGCACGGATAGCGAAAATTACTACGCTTACTCGTATGAGACATTCATCGCGTTTAACAAAACGGTTCTACATATAAACAAAAACAAAGATATAGCCATTAGCTCCAAGTACGAAGATAGATGGAAAAAAATGGAGAAAAACATTTACGACGTAAGGATGATAAACGAAGAAGATTCCGCTTCTTTGCCAATCGAGGGAGATTTTAAATTTTCAAAATTGGGACTCTCTCACGAAGATATATTGGCTTTGGGGAATAAAACTCAAAAATTCGATGGCGGTTTTTTGCATTTCGAGCGAATGTACTCAACCTCTTCGGGCGTAATGACTCGTTTGTCTATGGGCAGTTTTAACAGGCCGGAACATCTTTACGTCATAGTCGATGGCGACGATATGCGATATTATCCATCGAATCCTCTCAAATCAAAAAGCAATCTGGTCGCGCACGAATTTTTGGACAAGGTTTTTAATGGATAAGGTAATAATGGCGGAAAATCTATCTTTGGCGTATTCAAGCGACGAAACGATTATCAATAAGGTGAAATTCTCCATCAATAGCGGCAGTTTCGTTTTTATCACCGGGGCGAGCGGAAGCGGAAAATCAACTCTTTTAAAATCTCTTTATGGCGGGCTAAAACCAAAAGAGGGTAGTTTGATCGTTGGCGGAGTCGAACTCCGCGGTATTTCGAGTTCTAAATTGAATTTTCTAAGAAAACACATCGGCATCGTGTTTCAGGAGTACAAACTCGTGAAAGAGTGGACGATTGAAAAAAATATCAGGTTGCCTCTGATAATAAATGGATACGAGAAGAGCGTAACGCAAACTCAGGTGGATTCGCTTTTAAAACACGTGCGTCTCAAGCATCAGGCGGGAAAGTTTCCACTCGAGCTTAGTGGTGGAGAACAACAGCGCGTCGCCATGGCCAGAGCGCTCGCTCACAATCCAATACTTATATTGGCCGACGAGCCCACAGGCAATCTTGACGACTATTCCGCCGAATTGATTTGGAACCTGTTGGTCGGCGCGAACGAGCAGCTTAAAACTACGGTAATCGTCGTCACTCACCATATTCCAGAACATATCAAAGTTGACTATAAACACTACCATATCGAGTTTGGGAGAATAAATGAAGTCAATTAGAAACCATTTATCCTTGGTTATAGCGCTTGTAAGCATACTCTTTTCCATTCAAATTTTCATTATAGTCGATAGATCCATCGACGCGTACAAAGAAAATCTCGCTAGCAATTATTCGGTGGTGGTCGTTTCAAAAATGATTTTGGACGCGAACGCCACGCTAAACTCGAACAAAATCATATCCGAGATATCCAATTTGACTCCAGACAGCGTAATTGAGAGGCTCAACACGGGAATGAGCGCGAAGAACGTAGAGCTCTTAAAATTGACTCTTCCAAAGTTTTACAAGATTAAACTCAAGTATTATCCCACTCCTGACGAGATAAACCTATTGACTGAAAAATTGCTTCAAAATAACTCCATAATCAAGGTTGAAAACTTTTCCCACAACCATGACACCACCTACAAACTGTTGCTTTTGTTTAAAAACGTTATAAGCGTTTTCTCCATTTCGATGCTCGTCGTAACCGTTCTTCTTATCTTGAAAGAATTGAAAATTTGGCAATTCAAACATAACGAACGAATGACCGTTATGGGGCTTTTTGGCGCTCCGGTATGGATGCGTTCGGCGGTTCTTTTTAGACTCGCCATCGTAGACGCTTTGATCGCCAGCGCTTTCGCGTTTATACTTTTTTCCATTATATCTACCGACGCTTGGGTTTTGGAGCAGTTTAAATACATCGGCATAGAAGTCGTCGCCTTCGACCCGGTATACGATTTTCTAACGCTTACTCTCATTGCGATATTTTTGTCTATCGTGTTGGCGACCTTGATAGTGCTGGGTCACAAAGAAGAGGTATGATTCGTTTAATTATCGCATCGGCGCTCGTTTTTTTATTTTTAGACGCGAAAGAAGACATAAATAGAAAAATATCAAGCGCGAGCTCCAAGTTGGATTCGTTTAGCAAAAACTATTTAGATATTAACAAAATGATGGCTCAAACCGCAAAGGCTATTTTAGAACAGAGAAAAGAGCTTGATAAAAAAAATAAATACCTTGAAGAACTAAAAGAAGAATTAACTTTAAAAGAGGGCAGCTATAAAGAGAGCGTCGCTCAGCTCTCATCCTTAAAAAACTATCAAACCGAGCTAAAAGAAGAACAAACTAAAATAGAAGAACAGCTTGTGTTCTTAATAGCTCAAAGCGTCACCTTGTCGATAATGTTGGAAGAAAAAAATTCAATAAATTCGGAATCCCTTATAGAATTCGAAGTCCTTAACTCCATGCTAAAGTCCTCGAAAGACAAAGTGGCGCAACTAAACGAAAAGTTTTTTTTCAATTCCAACAGCATTGACAAACTGAATTTGCAAACTAGTTTGTTGGAAGTGGAAATAGCCAATATTGATTCGGCTAGAAAGCAGGTGATTGAGACTCAAGCGGAGAATAAAAAAGCGCTTGCCCAACTCGAAGACTCCAAACAGTCGTATAAAACGCAATTGCGAGACATAATCACAAAGCAAGATAGCCTCAAACGCACTCTCGCCAAATTGAACATTATAAAAATTGATGAAATTAAAAAAGAAAAAGAAGCCAAGGCGAGGAAAGAGGCTTTCGCGAATGAAAATATAGCCTTAGACGAGAATCTTCCAAAAGTTAAAAAGCACGGCAATAGCTATCAAAGCGTTGAAACGAGAGACTATAAAGGCGCTAAAACGATAGCTCCGTTCGATTCTTACGATATAACGAAAAAGTATGGAACGTACACGGATCCTATATACGGCATTAAGATATTTAACGAGTCAATTTCGCTAAAACCAAAAAAAGACGACGAAAGAGTTAAGACGGTGTTTAGCGGCAAAGTGATTTACGCGGATAAAACGGCCGTTTTAAACAACATAGTAATCGTCGAGCACAGTAACGGCATGCACACCATATACGCGAACCTATCTCAAATCTCTCCAAATATTCAAAAAGGTCAAAAGATAAAAAAAGGGTATACGATAGGACGAGTTAGCGACGAACTTATTTTCGAAGTCACTCAAAAGTCTTATCATATAAATCCTATACAGCTTTTTCAATAGACTTAGATCGCGACCGGCGTTAATGCTAAATTAATTAACAATAAGTTATACTCCTATACTCGTATGTTAAAATTTAACAGGAATAGTGATGAATGAGATTGATGAAAAAATAGTAGAAAATAAAAATATGCTTTACTATAATCAAATGATTGAGCGGGACAGAAAATCCCATCATTCTAAAAAAAACAAGAAGAAGTCTGGATCGAATTCTTTCGGTTCGCAAACTATAAATTTAAGAGACTATATTTTCATACCTCAAGGTATGGAGTTTGTGGCTTATATCTTTTATATTGTTTTCGTTCCTTACGTCACAGGCGCGCTGTTCCTATTCTTTACCGTCGCCGGAGGGGATTTTAACAATTTTACGCTACTAAACATGTCGTCTTTTTTGATTGTTTGGGCCATAGGCTACGAGATATCGGGCACATTGGCTCTGTTGTACATTTTAAGCCTATACATTCGATACGACGACGAATAAAACTTTTAGATTTAAAACATAAACTATTTTTTGGATATAATTCCGAAAATAATAAATACAGAGAAATATATGAACTTCATTCAAACACGCGGAAACGACGACTCCAAACCATCCTCAGTAACTTTTTCACAAGCAATTTTGGCTCCAATAGCTTCTTTTGGCGGTCTTTACTCGCCAGAGACTTTGCCTTCCTTGGGCGAAGAATTTTTAAATAAACATTTTACTTCTTCGTACAAAGAGCTCGCGTCGGATATGTTGTCGCGTTTTGAGACAGACATAGACCAAAGCGTTATAGAAGAAGCGCTCTCCTTGTACGATAAATTTGACGATTCCTCAAATCCCGTTCCCGTGGTAAAGCTGAAAGAAAACCTTTACGTTAGCGAACTTTACCATGGCCCAACTCGCGCCTTTAAAGATATGGCTCTTCAGCCTTTTGGCGTCGTCTTGTCTTCAATAGCTCAAAAAAACAATAAAAATTATCTTATATTGGCCGCGACGAGCGGAGACACCGGTCCAGCCGCCTTGGAAACTTTTAAAAATCGGGCGAACGTTCAAGTCGTCTGCCTTTATCCAGATGGCGGAACAAGCGACGTTCAGCGTTTGCAAATGGTTACCGAAGACGCGAAAAATTTAAAAGTCATAGGCATCAACGGCGTTTTCGACGACGCTCAAAACGCTTTGAAGCGTCTTTTGGCTTCTGCGGATTTTAACGCCGCGTTAAAAGAAAAAAACGTGTCGCTTTCCGCCGCGAACTCGGTAAACTTCGGGCGTATCATTTTTCAAATTATTTATCATATTCATAGTTATTTGGAACTAGTTCGTCAAAACGCTATATCAATGGGCGAAAAAGTTTACTTAAACGTGCCGAGCGGCAACTTTGGCAACGCTCTTGGCGGTTATTACGCTTGGAAAATGGGGCTTCCGGTAGAGAAAATTATTATTTCCTCAAACGAAAACAACGTTCTGACCAAACTTATCAAAACGGGAAAATACGACTTGAGAGATTCCGTCGTGGTTGGCACGACGTCTCCGGCCATGGACATTTTAAAGTCCTCAAATATTGAAAGAATTTTGTTCGATCTTTTTGGACCTGAGAGAACGAGAGAATTGATGAACGGATTGGAAGTTGAAAATTTTTACTTCCTGACGCCGGACGAACTCTCCAGGCTGCAAGAGTCTTTCGACGCCGATTTTTGCGATGGTAACGAGGGTAAAAAATACATAAAAGAGACGTTCGAGAAAGAAGGCTATCTTATGGACCCGCACACCGCGACGTGTATGAAGTCGTACGAGACTCGCTGCGATCAAAACATCAAAACGATAGCGTATTCTACCGCTGAATGGACTAAATTTTCTCCAGTAATCGCCAACGCCCTGACGGGAGAAGTGGACGCTCAAGATATAGTCGCTTTAGAGTCTATTTCAAAAAAGGCCAAGCTCGAAATACCGGCTATGATAAAGGGTCTTTTTAGTAAAGAGGTGACTCAAGACGCCATTATTGACAAAGAAGACATAGAAAAAGAAATACTTAAATTTCTATAGTTTTATATAAAAAATAATTGATATAATCCAAAAAATTCAATAAACAGGAAAAAAAATGTACAGCGCTTTATTTGAGGACGAAGACGATGTCTTCGCGGGTTCTCCAAAATCTAAATTTATGGACGTCGTGTTCAACGCGAACAATGACGTAGTTCGTCACGAGTTGGGCAATTTTATAGAAAAAGTGGCCATCATGGAGCTAATGTTGGAAGAACGCGTCGGAGAAGACATTGACGTCGCCGTTAAAAGATTCGACGCGAATAACGGTGAGGTGGCTGACGTTAAAGTGAAAAGTCTATATATCGAATTAATGGGAAAAATTCTTTCTCAAAGCGAATAGTTGGGTTTGAGATCGTTTTCGCAAATTTTTGCGGCGCTGATATTTTTAATCAGCTCCGCTTTCGCCAATGATTTTAAACATATTGAAGAAATATCGCTAAAAAAAGACGAGTACAAGAATATTCTTGTAAAATATGATTCAAATGAACGGCTCTTTAGATTTAGATGGACGCTGTACGTCAATGGCGGACTTGTGATTCATCGTTCTTATGATACAATCGTTTCGCAAAACACGCTTTATTTACGGCACCAAAATCAGAGTTTTAGGCTTGAGCTAAAAACCAGAGGCGCCGACGCTTACAACGTGCCGTACGCGCTTGTCAAATTTAAAGAGTTTGACGCGCAAAAAAAAGAAGCTAAGTTTGAACTTCTTTTGTCTGATGACAAAAATCAGATTTTCTTGGAATATTTGAAATAGAGTTAAAGTGAGAATATGCAAAGAGTAGAAGCCCAAATATCCAGACTTATAAATGAAATCGAGCACGAAGACGCGACGCGCCTTTTTGAAAACCTTAGCGGTGGAAAGAGGTTGCGCGCGAAGCTGATTTTAAAGATAGCTTCGACCCATGAAAGAGCCCCCCTTTTAGCCGCAATCGTAGAACTGATACACGCCGCTTCTCTTTTGCATGACGACGTTATCGACGACGCTATGACAAGGCGAGGCGTCGCTTCGGTGAACGCGACGGATGGAAGCAAAACGGCGGTCATGCTTGGCGATATACTTTACTCAAAGGCGTTTACCGAGTTGCTAGAGTTCGACGCGACGATAGCGAAAATTATTTCATCTTCGGTGACGGCTCTCTCCAAAGGCGAAATGATAGACGTGAAGATGGCTGAAAACTTCAACTTCGACGAAGCCGCGTATCTTGATATGCTTTATCTTAAAACAGCGACTCTCATCGAAGCGACGGCGCGATCCGCCGCTTTACTTGTCGGAAAAGACGCGCGAAAGCATGCGTTGTACGGTAGAAATTTGGGTCTTTCCTTTCAGATTATCGATGACATTTTGGACATTACCGCCGACTCCGCCACTCTTGGAAAACCCTCTATGAACGACTTCGTTGAGGGAAAATGCACTTTGCCTTACATATATCTTTATCAAGAGTTGAGCGAAACGGATAGAGAAACATTGGTTTCCCTACACGGCAAAAAAATCAAAGACGACGAAACTTTATGGATAAAAAATCTAATGGCCAAACACGGAAGCGTCGAAAAGTCGTTCCTGTTGGCCAAAGAGCTCTCAAGAGAGGCTCAAAGCGCTTTGAGCGAAGACAAAGAATTGGTCGAAATTTTAGAAACTATGATAAAAAGAAGTTATTGATGCACTATTTAAATATAAGCTTTACGCATAAAAATTCAAATTTGGAAATAAGGGAAAAACTTTCTTATCCAGACGACGAAAGCAAGCTCGCGTGTATGAAGACGCTAACGTCTTCCGACGTTATCGCGGAAGTGATTTTAATCTCCACGTGCAACAGGATGGAAGTCCTCTGCAACTGCGCCGACGTTAAAAAGGCGAGCGAGTATATTTTCGACACGCTTAGCAGGCGCGCGGGAATGCGCGCTCAAGAGTTGATGGAGCACGCGGATGTTTTGGACGACAGCGACGCCATTCACCATCTTTTTAGCGTCGCCGCTTCGCTTGATTCTATGGTTTTGGGCGAAACGCAAATAGTCGGCCAACTAAAAGACGCGTTTAGATTCGCTTACGACAAAGGATATTGCGGCAAAAAATTAACGCGCGCCATGCAAAACGCCTTTTTATGTTCGGCCAAAGTTAGAAACACCACGGAAATATCTTCCAAGCCAGTCTCCATAGCGAGCGTCGCCGTGTCTAAGCTAAAATCGATCGTTGACGATTTGACCGCTAAAAAAACCTTGATCGTAGGGGTTGGGGAGATGTCGGAAATAACCGCCAAACATCTTATAAGCGCGGGAGCGGACGTTTACATTGTAAACAGAACCAAACACAAAGCGGAAGCGTTGGCGCTGGAGTGCGGCGCGAAAACTTTGGATTTTACAGAACTTTCAACGGCCATAAACGAGTTTGAAATAATTTTTACCGCCACGTCCGCTCCTCAACCTATTATAAGCGACGCCATTATCGAAAAACGCGATTTTAACAGATACTGGTTCGATTTGGCGATACCCCGCGATATTTATTGCTCGCTAGACGAAAAAATTAATTTGTACGTCGTAGACGATTTAAAGCCGATATTGGATGAAAATCTAAAATTTCGCGAAGAAGCGGCTCGCATGGCTCATGGAATAATCGGTCGCGGCGTAGTCGAGTTTTTTGATTGGCTGAGCGCCCAAGATATAGAGCCGACGATAAAAGGCTTGTATCTAAAGGCCTCCAAAGCGGCTGCGGCCGAGAGCAAACGCGCAATCGACCATGGCTATATCCCCAAAGAGTATGAAGAAGAGGCTAAAAAAATGTGCGAACAGGCGCTGAAAAGATTTTTACACGATATGACGAAAAGAATGAGAGAGGCGTCCAGCAAGAGCAAGTCTGATTTATTGGGAGGAGCCATGGTTTCGATATTAAAAGAAGAGGAAAACGCGTAAATGAGAAGAAGCAGAGCATTTATACCAACATCCAAAGAAGCGCCTTCAGACGCCACTTTGGCGAGCCATATTTACCTTTCTCGCGCGGGATTTATATCTCAAGTCGCAAGCGGACTTTACAACTATATGCCATTGGCCAAGCGCGTAATCAAAAAAATAGAAAATATTATTAACGAAGAAATGGCGAAAGTCGGAGCGGAGGAAGTCGAGCTTAGTTTCGTGACTCCCGCTGATTTGTGGGCCGAGAGCGGTCGCATCGAGAAGTTCGGAAAGGAGCTGTTGCGCTTTCGCGATAGAAAGGAAAACCTTTTCGTTTTAGGGCCGACGCACGAAGAGATGATGGTGGATATGGTTCGCAATCGCGTCACCTCCTACAAACAACTTCCAATAAACCTCTATCAAATCAAGACCAAATTTCGAGACGAGGCGAGACCGCGTTTCGGCCTTATGCGCGGACGCGAATTTATTATGAAAGACGGGTACTCTTTTCACTCCTCGCAAGAGGACTTAGACAGAGAATTTGACGCGATTGAGGCTTCTTACAAGAAAATTTTGACTCGTCTCGGGCTTGATTTTAGAGTCGTCGAAGCCGACAGCGGAGCCATTGGCGGAAGTGGCTCCAAAGAGCTTATGGTCATAGCCGACAGCGGCGAAGACACAATCGCCATTTGTTCAAAGTGCGAGTATGGAGCCAACATAGAGGCCGCGAAACGCTCGTTTAGAAGCGACGTCCCAGAAGTTCCGGAGGCCGAGTTCAACAAGTTTAAAACCCCAGACGTAAAAAGTATAGACGATTTGGCGTCTTTTTTAAAAATAGATCCCTACTATACCATCAAGTGCGTGGCGAAAAAAGCGGTTTACGACGAGGGAAGCGAGATAGTTCTTTTTTTCCTTCGAGGAACGGACAATCTTCAAGAGGTGAAGGCTTTAAACGCGACCGACGCTTTGGAAATTGAGGACGTAAGCGAAGAAGAACTTAAGGCCATTGGCGTCGTTCCCGGCTTTATTGGTCCCCTTGATCAAGACAAAGCGAAACACGTAATCGATTGCGATCTTAAAAACGCTCGCAATATGGTTTGCGGAGCTAACGAGCTTGACTACCACTACGTTGGAGTTGATTTGAAAGTTCTCGAGGAAGCCGCTTATTTCTCAGATATCGCGCAAGTGAACGAGGGAGACACATGCCCTAATTGCGATGGGACTCTTTCCTTCACAAAGGGCATAGAGGTGGGCCATATCTTTAAGCTCGGGACCAAATACAGCGAAGCTTTGAATGCTCGCTATTTGGACGAAAACGGGAAAGCCCAACCTTTTATAATGGGAACTTACGGCATGGGCGTCTCGCGTTTGGTGGCCGCCGTGATCGAGCAGCATCATGACGAAAGCGGATGCGTTTGGACGAAAGAAACCGCTCCTTATATGGTCAACGTAATGATAAGCAATGTAAAAGACGAGGCGCAAGTCGCGCTTGGAGAAGACCTTTACGCGAAACTTCAAGAAAATGGAGTGGAAGTTATGATTGACGATAGAAAAGACAGATTCGGCTTCAAGATGAAAGACGCCGAGCTTATAGGCTTCCCATATACGATTGTAATTGGAAAAGAGCTTCAAAACGGTTCGGCGCAAATTTTCAAAAGAGCAACGAGAGAGATAGTGTCCGTTGATAGCGACAAAATTTATGAAAAGATTATGGAACTTTTGTAAATGTTGTATTTTTTGGCGTATCTTTTTTTAGAGGTGCTGGTGTCCGTAAAGATTTCATCTTCCATAGGCGGTTTGGCGACTTTTTTGGAGATATTGCTCAGCGCCTTCGTTGGAATATCCATACTTGTAAACTTTAGAAAAACGTTAGTCGAGAACATGAACGCGGTTTCGTATAGTTGCATAAACTTGGAACAGTTCCAAAAGCTGAATCTTTTCGCGCTTTTTGGAGCGATTTTGCTTATCGTCCCCGGATTTATGACGGATATTTTAGGAATATTGATGCAGTTTGGCGTCTTTACAAGCATGATCGTTAACCGTTATAATGTAAAATCCGGTAAATGCGCGCCAGAACGCGATGAGAGTTATCACACAAATATAAGACAAAAGGATTCAAATGTCATTGATGTTGAAATTATTAGCGACAGCCCTGCTATTAAGTAGTTTTTGCCAGGCGAACGCGACGAGCGAAAAGGTCGAAGAGTTTTTAAGCGATAAGTTTGATGAAAATCCTGGTCTGCAATCCGCCAGCGTCAAGGTGGATGAAGTGGTGGAGCTCAAGCGACTAAAAGGTTGGAACGCTTACATAGTGAGCGTAAAAGCCAGTTTGAAAGACAAGCCCAAAAGCGTAATCAAGCAAAAAATGATATGGTTCTCCAACGGAGAGATAATAACCAAAGAATTGACGAACATGAAAAACGGCGAAAGTCTAGCGGATATGGTCAAGCCAAATTTCAAAGACGAATATTACTCTAAAGAAAACCTTATTTACGGAAATGAAAACGCCAAACACAAAGTGGCGATTTTTTCAGATCCACTATGCCCTTTTTGCAAAAGTTTCGTACCAGGCGCGATAGAGGATATGAAGAAAAACCCAGAAAAATTCGCTATTTACTACTACCATTTTCCACTCGAACGCATTCATCCGGCATCGGTTACTTTGGTCAAAGCCGCGGTCGCGGCTGAGCTAAAAGGCGCCAAAGACGTCGTTCTTAAGCTTTACGGGATAAATATCAATCCTAATGAAAAAGACGTGGGTAAAATACTCGTCGCGTTTAACAAAGCGCTAGGCTCGAACGTTACGGCGCGAGATTTGCAATCGCCAGCGGTGCTCAAGCAAATAAATTTCGATTCGGAAGTCGCGAACGACGTTATGGTCGCTGGAACGCCAACTATTTATTTGGATGGTCAAATTGATAAAACAAGATTTAAATACAAAAAGGCTCAGTAGCAAATGACAAAATTAACAATAGCGACCCGAGTTTCGGATTTGGCGCTTTGGCAAGCGCATCACATCAAAGAAAGAATCGAAGCCAGTTACCCGGAAATAACCGTCGAACTAAACAAAATCGTGAGCAATGGCGATAAGATTTTAGATAAACCATTGGCATTGATAGGCGGAAAAGGTCATTTTACGAAAGAGCTAGAAGACGCGATGTTGGCCGGAGAAGCCGATATCGCGGTTCACAGTCTCAAAGACGTCCCAACGTACGTACCCGAGGGCTTAGAACTTGTGGCCGTTACCGCTCGCCAGGATCAAAGCGACGTCTTTTTGTCGCATAAGCACGCCACTCTCGAAGATTTGCCTCAAGGCGCGGTGGTTGGCACGACAAGCCTGAGAAGAAGGATGCAGCTTTTAAAACGCCGTCCAGACCTCAAAGTCAAAGACTTGAGAGGCAACGTAAACACGAGACTGAGAAAACTGCAAGAAGGCCAATACGACGCGATAATATTGGCTTGGATAGGGCTTAGTAGACTCGATTTGCTCAAAGACGTTCCTTTCACGCAAAAATTGTCTCTCGACATGATGATACCTCCGATGGGGCAAGCGGCGCTTGGAATCGAAATAGTGAGCGCGAACGCGAAGGCGCGTGAAATCGCGGAAAGTCTCAAAGATCAAGACACGTTCGTTTGCACGCGAATCGAAAGAGATTTCATATCTAAAATAGGAGCGGGATGTTCCGCTCCCGTGGCGTGCAACGCCGTTATGAACGATAACGTCATTACGTTTAGAGTTATGATAGGCTTTCCAGACGGCACGAACGTCACGCAAGAAAAAGTCGTAGTTGCCGTCGCGGATAGCGAAAATATGGGTTCAAAGCTAGCTCAGAAAATGATAGACGAGGGAGCGTTGGAGTTACTTGACAACGCGCAAAAGATGGCGTTCAAAGACGAAATGCCACAAAGATTGTAAAATATGCAAAAAACGATAGAGCTTTTAACTAAACACGACGAACTAAAAATAATCGAAGACGAACTCGACATATATCTTGAAATACCGCATCTGGCGTACGCCGAGGTTAAAAAGAAAGATGGCGGCAAAGCGCTTTTGTTTAGGAATCCGGTGGATAAAAAAAGTGGTTCTAAATTCGAAGAGGGCGTATTGATGAACGTTTTTGGTTCTTACCGTAGAACCGAATTGCTTTTTGGAAGAAGTATCGAGAGCGTCGCCGACGAGATAACGAATTTGCTTCACATGAAACCGCCCGAGAGCTTTATGGGGAAAATTTCTATGGCCAAAGAGCTATTTTCGCTGAAAAATATTTTTCCAAAACGGTTAAAAGGCGAGGGCGAATGTCAAGAGATTAAATATTTCAACGACGATATCGACCTTTACAAGCTTCCCGTTTTAACGACTTGGGAACAAGACGGAGGCCCCTTTATAACTATGGGGCAGGTCTACACTCAAAGTCTAGACGGCGAGATGGTCAATCTTGGAATGTACAGACTTCAAGTCTACGACAAGAACCATCTCGGAATGCATTGGCAGATACATAAAGACAGCTCGCATTTTTTCGACCAATACCACAAAGCCAACAAAAAAATGCCCGTAAGCGTCGCGATAGGCGGCAATCCTCTCTACACATGGTGCGCGACGGCGCCTCTTCCTTATGGAGTGAACGAACTTCTTATGTACGGTCTTATCACGAAAACTCCCGCGCGAATAGTCAAGTCGCTCACGACCCCTCTTTACGTTCCGACGGACGTCGACTACGTGATAGAAGGCTGGGTCGACACCGGCGAGATGAAAATCGAGGGCCCGTTCGGAGACCATACCGGTTATTACACGCTAAAAGAGCAGTATCCGGTTATGGAAGTTAGCGCGATCACTATGAAAAAGGAAAGAACGTTTTTGGCGACGGTCGTCGGAAAGCCGCCTTTGGAAGACAAATATATGGGTTGGGCGACCGGCAAGATATTTTTTCCGCTTCTAAAAACGACCGTTCCCGATTTGCTTGATTATCACATGCCCGAAAACGCCGGTTTTCACAACCTCATACTCGCGAAAATGCAACCGCTTTACAAAGGGCACGCGAAACAGTTCATGCACGCTTTTTGGGGCGCTGGACAGATGAGTTTTGTTAAACATGCGATTTTTGTGGACGAAAACGGGCCAAAATTGGACAATTACGAATCCTTCGCCGCTTACGTACTCAACAGGTTCCATCCTAAATCGATGTTCATCACCGAGGGTATTTTGGACGCGCTCGACCATTCTTCTCCCGAGACTCTCGTCGGAGGCAAGCTCGGCATAGACGCCACGGTGGCGCACCGTATCGATGGGCCAGATCTGCTTGGCGATTCGGAGTTGTCGCTAAAAATTAAAGAGCTAATCCCCGACGTTATCAACGTCAAACAATATATGAGACAGACGAAAAATCCAGTTACGGTGATAAGTTTAAACAAAACGAAAACCGCAAGAGAGTATTTCGACGCGCTAGTTTCTTTGGGCGAGCGTCTGAGGATCGTCGTATTTGTCGACGAAGCCAAAAATGACGTCTCAAACCCCTACATGCTGATCTGGAGAGTCACCAACAATATGGACGCGCAAAGAGACGTTTTCGTGTCAAACCTTATGGTTGGCGTCGATGGAACGAACAAGTCCCTAGTGGATGGATTCAATAGAGAATGGCCGGACGACGTGGACTGTACGTCAAGCGTCGTGGAATCTTTAAAAAAGAAATCGCTTTGGAATTTGGACGACAAAACGTATCAAAAATTTCAATTATAAATCTTCCCCTCTTTGTAAAAACTCCTTATTTGGATAAAATATCAAACTTTTTTAATTATAGACTTCTTTTATGGAGTCTAGCAAGGACACCAAATGGATAAAATGTGGTCAGGCCGCTTTTCCGGTAGCGCTTCAAGTTTATTGGACCAATTCAACGCGTCGATTATGTATGATAGAAAACTTTATCGCGAAGATATCGAAGGCTCTTTGGCTCACGCCGCTATGCTTGCGAAGCAGGGCATACTCGCAACCGAAGAATTTATTCAAATCACCGATGGTTTGAATCAAGTGAGAGCCGAGATAGAGTCTGGCGAATTCGAGTGGAAAATTTCCGACGAAGATTTGCACATGGGCATCGAGAAGCGTTTGACGGCGATTATCGGCGACGCTGGAAAAAAACTTCACACCGCTAGAAGCAGAAACGACCAAGTCGCTGTAGATTTTCGCCGTTACGTGATTCGTAAAAACGCTGAAATCGTAGAAGCGATTAGACTTTTGATGAGCGAAATTATCGTTATCGCGGACAAACACACGGAGACTCTTCTTCCTGGAATGACGCATCTTCAGCACGCTCAGCCAATTAACTTCGCGTTTCATTTGGGCGCGTATCTTTCTATGTTCAAACGCGACATAGAGAGGTTTGAAAGTTCGGCTTCTCGCAACAACGTGTCTCCTCTTGGATGCGCCGCGTTGGCTGGAACTCCTCACAACGTCGACCGCGATATGACGGCAGAACTTTTGGGCTTTGATAGCGTAAGCGTCAATTGTTTGGACACGGTAAGCGATAGAGATTTCGCTTTGGAGATTTTATTTAATATCTCCACCATGATGATGCATATCTCGCGTTTGAGCGAAGAACTCGTTATGTGGTCCTCTTACGAGTTTGGTTTCGTCGAACTTAGCGACGAGTATTCAACGGGAAGCTCAATCATGCCTCAAAAGAAAAACCCGGACGTTCCTGAACTTCTTCGCGGTAAAACGGGTCGCGTTTACGGCTCGCTTATGGGACTTTTGACGGTTATGAAAGGTTTGCCTTTGGCGTACAACAAAGACACGCAAGAGGACAAAGAGGGAGTTTTCGACGCCGTTGAGACCGCCGAGATTTCCTTGGAGATTTTAAAAGAGGCCCTTAAAACTATGGAAGTTAAAACGGGAAATATGCAAAAAGCTTGTTCCGTCGGACACCTTAGCGCGACGGACCTAGCCGATTATTTGGTAGAGAAACGCGGCGTGCCTTTTAGAGAGGCGCACTTCATCACGGGTCGCGCGGTGGCCAAAGGCGAAGAGTTGAACGTCGATTTGTCAAAGATGGATTTTAAGTATCTTAAAGAAATCGACGAGAGAATAGACGAAGACGTTATGGAGTTCTTGGGCCTTCGCCATTCTATGAACGCGAGGACTTCTCAAGGTGGAACTTCGACGTATAGAACGAAAGAGCAGTTGACGTATTTTAAAAACTATTTAGGAGCGTAAGGAATGAAAGTTACGATATCGCACGTCAAAGGCATGAAATTCGAAGCGAAAACCGCAAACGGCGCTTTTATAATCGACTGTCCGGTAATCTCGCCAATAGAGTATTTTTTAGCCGGACTTATCGCCTGCACGACTTCGGATATTATAGCGATTCCGCAAAATCAAAACAAAACGGTAACCGATTTGGTCGTTGAAGGGGAAGTCGTTAGAAACGAAACGCCTCCCCGCAAATTCAACTCGCTTCATCTAGCGTACGACTTCAACTCCGACGCCGACGACGTTACGGCCGCTCGCTGGGTTATGGCTTCGCTTGAGACGTATTGTTCAACGATAAACACTATTAGGGATACCACGGCTATTACTTACTCCATCACTCACAAGGGAACGCTTATCCGAGAAAATGAGAAAATGATAAGCGGCGGCGGCTCAACGATAGACTTTGGCGAAATCGAGTCCTGTCCTAGCTAATTTTCATGGCAATACGCCATGAAATCCTCATTCGCTTGAAATACGCTCTATTATAATAATATAAAATCGGATTGCGATAGGAGTTATTATGATAGAGATGGCGGCGGCGTTGATCGCGTGTTTGGTTTTGGCGGCTATAGCGACTGAAATTATTTCAACTTCTACGAGAAAATGGGGCGAAAACTTCAAAAGTTTTTTTTAACGGACAGGATTATGACGGTTAAATAAAATAAAAAATAGACTTAAATCGTCAAAATAGTTGAGCGGCGCCTATGGAGTCGTTGGTGATAGCCTAAAAATTGAAGATAGTATAAAATACGTACCTTTAAAATAATATAGAATGCTAAAATGATAGATAAATTCAAAGCGGAAGGTTGAAATGATGCTGATGACGATAGCGGGAGTGTACACATTATACGTATTAATATCAATATACGTAAGCGTGATGCAAATTGGGTATATTAACGTAGCCAAAAGAAAAGAAGCGGTTCTTCTCCTCCAAGGAGAGTTTTTAAAAGCTGGAAATTATGGCGTTGAAAAAGAGAAGCTTTCCATCGTGAACTCTTTCGTCGACTACTTATTCTTTATAGCTTGGATCGGCTTTGGAATATCAAAATTGCAGGCCAGCCTATTTTTTGGAAACACCGCTCTTGAAAACGTGGTAATCGCAATGAGCTTTGTCGTTATTAATTTTCTCGCGTCTTTGCCCTTTGGATATTACGAAAAGTTCGTATTGGACGCAAAGTTCGGCTTTAACAAATCAAGCCTGTCTCAGTGGATCAAAGACACCGCCATATCGTTCGTTTTGACATTGACTTTGGGTTCTTTGGTGGTTTGGGGAGTGTATGAAATTATAGTTAATTTCACATTATGGTGGGTGTGGAGTTTCGTGTTTATTTTTGGAGTGGTGGTTTTGACAAATATGCTTTATCCGGCGTTTAGAGCTATGTTTTTCGACAAATTGACTCCGCTTAAAGACGAGGCTCTCGATGGCGAGATAAAAGCGCTTATGGATAAAACGGGATTTGTGAGTAGTGGCGTTTTTGTAAGCGACGCAAGCAAACGCGACGTGAGACTAAACGCCTACTTCGGCGGATTTGGCAAGGCAAAACGAGTCGTGCTGTTTGACACTCTTATAGAAAAACTTTCCACCAAAGAACTTTTGGCCGTTTTGGGACATGAGTTGGGACACTTCGCGCATGGGGATATATATAAAAATATCGCTTTGGTCGGGGGAATGCTGTTAGTTATGTTTGGAGCGTTGGGAAATTTGCCAGAATCCTTGTACTTGGAGATGGGTCTTAGCCAAGAGCCTTATCTTATAGTTATCCTGTTTATGTTGTTCATGCCCGTTTTGGGATTTATAATGATGCCCATTATGGGTCTTGTTAGTCGATATAACGAATACGCCGCGGATAGAATGGGAAGCGACCTAGGCGGAGCCTCCGGCGGCGTAGAACTCGCGAACGCGCTTAAAAAACTAGTTACCGAAAATAAAAGTTTCCCACTTTCTCACCCTTTGTATATATTTTTTCATTACACCCATCCGCCTGTGATAGAGAGGCTTAAAGCGCTTGGAATGAATTTGGGCGACATGAACGGCGATAATTTAGAGGGATCATGCGAAGCGGTGATTTAGTACGAGACGTTTTGAAAGACGCCACTCAAGCTCTCGCCTCTTTCGCGCCTCGAGCTTCTCGCGAAGCGCAGCTTTTGTTGATGTCTTTTTTAGGGGTCGATGAACTTTGGCTTATGACAAACAAAAATACTGTCGTTGGAAATAGCGAAAGACTTTTTGAATGGGTTGATCGAAGAGCGAAAAACGAACCGTTGGAGTACCTAACAAATAGCGTAAGCTTCTACTCTCAAGATTTTTATATCGCAAAAGGCGCTCTCATTCCTCGTCCCGAAACGGAATTGCTGATAGACGAAGTTGTGAAATACGTCAAGGATAAAGACGCGAATATGACGTTCGCTGAAGTCGGAGTTGGCAGTGGAATAATTTCCATAGTTTTAGCACAATATTTTAAAAACGCGAAGTTTATAGCCGTTGACATATCGAAAGAAGCTCTCGCGATCGCGCAAGAGAATATAAAAAGATTTGACCTTGGAGATAGAATCGAGTTGCGTTTGGGCTCTCTTCTCGAACCGGTGAGCGAACGAGTTGATTATCTAGTGTCAAATCCCCCGTATATAGAAAATGGGTTGCCTCTTGAATCAAATCTGTCTTACGAGCCTCAAAACGCTTTGTTTGGCGGGGTTGTTGGAGATGAAATAATAAAGAGACTTCTTGACGAAGCCTTAAAGAGAGAGATTAACTTTTTTACATGCGAGATGGGTTATGACCAAAAAGATAGAATATCGCAATACTTAAAAAATAAAAATTATATAGATTTAGAGTTTTACAAAGATTTAAGCGACTTTGATAGAGGCTTTACGTTAAAGGCAAAAAATTGAAAAGAAATATATATGCGGATTTTAGTTATTTGGTGACGTTGGCCGCTTCGTTTGGCGGTGTTTTGGTTTTGGGCGCGTTCGTGGCTCCAGTTATTTTTCATACGGACAAACTTCTCTCGGAGTTGCTTCTCGACAATTACAACGCTGGCATAATAATGGCGGAAATTTTCAATAGATTCAGCTATTGGCTGTATTTGCTCGCAATTTTCGTATTGGGATACGAAGTTGTGCAATACAAGAACGGCAAACGCGATAGGATTATTTTGGCCTCATCCATAATGGTTGTTTTCGCGTCTTTAATGTTCAGCGTAGTTTACGCGCCTAAGATACTCGCTATGCAAGCGTTAGGCGCCGAAGCGACTCAAAGCGACACGTTTCACAATATACATTTGGCAAGCGAGATAGATTTCAAAATATTGGCGGTCGCGCTTTTAGCGTTGTTTATTAGAAGATTGATGCTTATGAAGATCGACTAGGGTTTTACCTCTCTCCAAATTTATCATTCCACCACTCCGAAGGCGAGTAGGTCGTTTTTTTAACGCTTTCCTCTTCGAAAGAATACTCGTAATTTTTGCAATATTCCACAATGATCTCATAGGCTTCGTTTATCTGAGCGCTCATTTTTGTCGCCTTTTCCGAATCATCCTTGTGTTTATCGGGATGCCATTTTTTCATAAGTTCTTTGTATTTGTTTTTGATTTCTTTTATAGTGGATTTTTCACGAAGGCCAAGAAGTGATTTGGCCTTCATTATTTTGGAGAAGCGTGACAAACGTTAGTCTTGTTGTTGTCTCATGTAAGCCGGTATGTCTAGATAGTCTCCATCAAGCGCTCCGCCAACCACAAGTCTTGGTCTAACCACGGCGCGAGGCGGCGTCATTGGCGTTTCAGGTATGAAACTTGGGTCATTGCTAAGTTCTTTTTCAAACCCAGTCGCGACTATCGTGATTTTGATGTAGTTTTCGGGAATGCTATCATCGGTTGACGTTCCCCAAATAACTTCAGCGTCGTCATGCGCGCTATCGTGAACCACTTCCATCGCGTCGGCGAGTTCTATCATGGAGAAACTAGGATGCATTTTAAAGTGAACCAAAACGCCCATGGCGCCATTGATGGACATGTTGTCGAGAAGAGGAGACTCTATCGCCGCTTTTATGGCTTCGTAGGCCGCGTTCTCGCCCTCATGTTCGCCAACGCCCATTAGAGCCATACCTTTGTGGCTCATAACCGTTTGCAGGTCGGCAAAGTCAAGATTGATATCGTTTTCTCCGCTTGAAAGAATGACGCCAGACGTTCCGCTTACAGCTTGAGCCAAAACGCCGTCAACAATCTTAAAGCTGTCTTTGAGTCCTAGTTTTCTGTCGATAATGGAAAGAAGTTTGTCATTTGGAATAACGACGATGGAATCGCTCTCTTTCTTTAGTTCCGCGAGTCCCGCTTCCGCCAATTTAAGACGATTCTTGCCTTCGAACTTGAAAGGTTTGGTAACGATTGAGATGGTTAGCGCCCCAACTTCTTTCGCTATTTGCGCAACCACCGGAGCTGCTCCAGTGCCCGTGCCGCCACCGAGTCCGGCGGAAATAAACACTATGTCCGCGCCTTCTAGAGCGCTTCGGATTTCATCGTAGTTTTCCAAAGCGGAATCCTTGCCGATATTGGGTTTCATTCCGGCGCCAAGTCCCTTTGTGAGTTTCGCGCCTATTTGAATTTTCGTAGCCGCGCTTGATTCGCTTAAAACTTGCGCGTCGGTGTTGATTAGCAACATTTCAATACCGGTAACGCCTTCTTTGATCATATGACCAATCATGTTGCCACCGCCACCGCCAACGCCAACGGCGATAATTCTAGCGCCCGACACTTTACTCGATTCTTTAATTACAAATGGTTCCATCACTTCACTCCTTTAAAATAACTGGGTGGCCCAGTTCCAAAATTTACTCAAGCCGTTGGCTTCGTCACTTTTTTTATCCTTAGACACTTCCAATCTAACCATTTTTTCTTGCGGCTCTTCCAAGGAAGGAGCCATGTGAATTTCTGGAGTTTCGTTGAAGTTTACCCTGTTGTTGGACGTTGGAGATTCGTTCGTGTGTCTCACTCTTTTGTTTACGTCTATCTCGTAAGGGGTGTACGGCGATGCGGAATATATAACGAGACCGACGGCGCTCGAAAATTCAGGCCCTCTAAGATTGTCGAACAAACCATCCATTTCGATTGGACGAGCCAAGCGCACGGGCATCGAGCCAAAAGTGGCTACCGCCAATTCTCTGATTCCTTCCATTTTTGAAAAGCCGCCAGTTAGTATAACGCCGGCGCCTATTTGATCCTTGAGTCCACTTTTTTCAATAAACTGCGCAAGTATCATCAAAGTCTCTTCAACTCTTGCGAAAATTACGTTGTGAACCACCTCTAGCGAAACTTCATGCGTCGTGTTTTCGTCGCCAATAATAGGTAGTTCTATCAAATCGTTGCTAGGAGATAAAAGCGAACCGTAATTTAGCTTTACGTTGTCCGCGACGTTCAGAGGAGTGTGCAAGGCCATAGACAAATCGCTGGTGACGTGATTTGACCCAACGCCTAAAAAGTCGTTGTATCTCAGCGAGTTTCCGGAATAAATGGCGATGTTGCAAGTGTTTCCACCCATGTCTATTATAACGGCGCCAAGTTCTTTCTCGTCTAAATTGAGAGTTGCGACCGAAGAGGCGTAACCAGCCAACACCACATTTTCAACTTCGACTCCAGCGCCGTTTACGGCTTTTTTTAGGTTGTTGAGATTTGATTTTTGAGTGGTTATGATATGGGTTTCCACTTCCAAACGCGAAGCGTTCATGCCAAGAGGATCTTCTATAAAGTCTTGATCGTCAACTTTGAAATTGTATGGAAGCGCGTGCAAAACTTCGTATTCGTTGGGAATGTTCGCGTTGTATAGAGAAGTGTGCATAACTCGTTCTATCTCTTTGAAACTTATCTCTTTTGATTGAATGTTTACGATTCCATTCGAATTTAAACTTTTCGTGTAAGCGCCGGAAATTGAAACGATTGCCGTCTTAACGTCGCTGCCAGACACGCGCTTCGCGTCTTCAACGGCCGTTTTGATACTTCTCGCCGCCAACTCAATGTTCGTTATGCTTCCCTTTCTCAGGCCTTGCGCTTTCGTCGTCCCAGCGCCAGTTATGGAAATCGAGTTGTCATTGTTTATTTGAGCGATTATCGCGCAAATTTTCGTAGAGCCAATGTCAATGGCTAAAACAGTTCTACTCAATTTATAGTCCTTTAACGAATATCTCGGTTTTGTACCTACGTTGAAGCTCTTTTATGAGACCTTCGTTGAATATCTCACTCTTTAAATTAGCGATAACGTCGCCCTGGTTATCATTCTTTTTATCAAGCATTTTTTGTTCCAAAATGTTATACAGAACGATCTTTCCAGAATTCAAAGCTACGTAAGAATTTTTCTTATCGCTAAGAAAAAGTTTTCCTAAAAAATCCTGCGCTTCTTCTTTTGAAAGATCGCCAAACTTGTCTAAATCGCTTATAGTGACAAAGTCGGTAGTTCTGCCTTTAAAGGACGAAACGGATACGCCTGCCAGTTCGATTAGTTTCTTTTTGCCAATCTCTTCGACGTAAAGAGGCAGAACGTCGTTTTTGGCCTCTTCATAGCTTTTTGCTTTGGCTTGGTTCGCGTTGACGAGTTTGATAATTACGTATTTTTCATCTACCAACTCTGGTTTCATGTATGGCAAAGCGACGGTAAGCCTGGAGATATTCTGAAAAATTTCTTTGCCGTACGGATTGCTTGAGCTAGAAATTGTTTTTTTGTTAATCGCGATATTTTCGTCCAAGTTGGCCTTTTTATAAGATATGTAAGTTCTTAACGCCTCTTTCTTTGTGGCGTCTTGATTCAATTCGACTATTACTTTTTCTTTCGCGTCTTCTAGGGGAATGATTTTTCCATCACTATCTTTGAAATGGTTTTTGTTCTCACTGTAATATTCCAAAATTTTATCGTTTTCGTAAGCGTTTTCTGCTTTTTCTTGCTCGATATATTCAATTTCGTAAGTGGCTTCGCTCATAAAGCTTCCCATTCTCGACGCCCAAAAGTTTTTAATCGACTCGTCGTTCATATCAACTTGAACGTCGTCCCCGCTCAACACTTTGTAATTTAGTTTGTCCGCAATATTCACGACGGCGTTTAGTATGTCGGATTCGCTCTCAATCGTTTGAATCGGAAGCAGTTTTAAGGTTTTCTGAATTAGCAAATTTTTCTTAATTTCCTCTTCGTACTCTTTCGTCGTAAGGTTGTTTCGCGAAAGCGCTTGTTTGTAGATTTCTTTGTCAAAAACGTCGTTGTTGAAAAAAAACTTCTGAGTTTTCAGTTCGGCTAAAACTTCATCGTCGTTCACGGCGAGATTGTACGAAGCGGCGAGATTCAGTATGAGCGCTTGTTGAGAGAGTTGATTGAAAGCTTGTTTTTGAAGGCCAAATTGTTTGGCTTTCTCTTCGTCAAAGTCCCCTTGAAACATTTCGTTGTACTTCGCGTATAAATTTGAGTAAGTTTTTTGAAGCTCCCCTTGAGATATTTCCACGCTTCCAACTTTGGCGACCGCGCCGGCTTTGTCTCCGTAGCTGTATTGACCCCAGCCAACGAAACCAGCCCCTATAAAAGCTATTGTCGAAACCCAAATTGTAATTATTAAGTATTTTTTGTGCCTCTGCATCCATGTAATCATCTATAAAAACCTTGTTTCGCGTTATTTTTGATATTTTATGTAAATTCGTATTAAACCTTGATAAAGTAGGCTCCACAAAGGTATAATTTCTTTATGAAAGAGAACATAACTAACGAGGAACTTAAAAATCGAGATTTGGACGTGCTTTGGCACCCATGCACCCAGATGAAAGATCACGAAACTTTGCCACTGATTCCAATCAAAAAAGCGCATGGCGTTTACCTTGAGGATTTTGAGGGAAACACCTACCTAGACGCTATCGGCAGCTGGTGGGTCAACCTGTTTGGACACACTAACGCGTATATAAACTTAAAGATAAAAGAGCAGTTGGACACCCTAGAGCACGTTATATTGGCGGGTTTCACTCACAAACAGGTTGTTGCCCTCTCGGAGCGTTTGGTAAAACTGACGCCGGAGGGTTTGGACAAATGTTTTTACTCCGACAATGGATCCTCGGCGGTCGAAGTGGCGCTTAAAATGAGTTATCACGCGCATTTGAACGATGGGAAAAAAAACAAAACGATTTTCGTTTCGCTAACAAACTCGTATCACGGCGAGACGATTGGCGCTTTGAGCGTTGGCGACGTCGAGCTATACAAAGACACCTACGCGCCTTTGCTTTTAAAAACCTTGCAAACGCCAGTCCCAAAAGATATGAGTTTGCGGGCGGCTCAAAAAGCGGCCATGGCGTTTGACGATTTGTGCGAACGCGAAGGAAAAAACATTAGCGCCATTATACTCGAGCCTCTTATTCAAGGCGCTGGAAATATGCATATGTATCACGAGGAGTTTTTGGCGTTAGTTCGCGAGATATGCGATAGACGCGACGTTCATTTGATCGCCGATGAAGTGATGGTGGGTTTTGGCAGAACGGGAGAGTTGTTCGCTTGTCAAAAAGCCAAAATAACGCCAGATTTTCTAATCCTTTCGAAAGGTTTGACAGGCGGCTATTTACCACTTTCCGTCGTGTTGACTTCAAATGAGATATACGCGAAATTTTACTGCGACTACAACGAGCACAAGGCTTTTTTGCATTCGCACTCTTACACCGGAAACGCGCTCGCTTGCGCCGCGGCGAACGCGACTCTTGATATATTTGAAAATGACGACGTTATTGAAAAAAACAGAGTTTTGGCGAAATACATGGGCGAAAAACTGCAAAAATTTCTTGCGCTCGCCAATGTGGAGTCTATCAGGCAAACGGGCATGGTCTGCGCCATTAGTCTAAAAAACTATGATTCAAAACTTAGAATCGGATTGAAGGTTTATCAGTATGGATTGAAGCGCGGAGTTCTGCTTAGACCTTTGGGGAACGTGATTTATTTTATGCCCGCGTACGTTATAACGAATGCGGAGATCGACGTAATGATGGACACGGCGTTTGAAGCCATAAAAGAGTTGCCCGTTATTTAAAACGCGACGACTCTTGAAAGCTTATTCGTTGCCGCACTTTCCCGCTCCACATTTTCCTTGGGCGGATTTTGTCGAGCGACTTACTTTTCGCTCAAAATTTTCAAACAGCCAAGTGGCCACGGCGTCGCGTTCCTCTTCCGTCATAGTGAGACCGATAGCGGGCATCACTCCAAAATTTTTAAACGCTCTTTCTCTGCAATGACCCTTCTCTTGAGATGGATTTTGAATGTAGTCTTTGACGAAAGTTACAAACTCCTCTTTCGAGCCAATCGCGCTTTGCAAACGCATGGAAACGTTGGGCATTGGCGGCGCCAACATTTCGTCTTTTGGCATGTTCATCTCGTGGCATGACGCGCAATATTGAGAGTAGACCTCCCCGCCGCTAAAAGCGAACAGCGAACTTGCGACGAGCGCCACGCTGAGTATAATTCGTTTCATGTTTTTATCCTTAGTGTTTTTGTATTCATTTTAGTCGAAATTGACATCCGTTCTCACCGTGTCGAGCATTAGCAGTCTGCAGCTTTTTTCGAGTATGGCGAGTTGCTTCGCCATTTCGTGCAAATCTCTATTGAAAGCGTAAACTCCGTATCCGCGAATCACCATTATGTTCGTTTTTTTCGTTTGAAAATAGTGCGCTATTTTACTGTCGGCTCTTTCGTACCAGTCTTCAAACTGATTCGGATTTACGATCTCTATGGAGCCAATTTCTTTGTATCCGAAATAATCTTTGGGCTCTATGAGATTGTGTTCCAGCGAATAGGCGGTCGTAAAAGGAGGCATTGTGAAACAGATGTATTTCGCTTCGCTGATTTGTGAGTAAATGCTTAGATGAATACTCGCGTCAATGCTCGCGTGATTCCATCTATAATCTTTTTTGAAATAGAGTTCAATGAGACTTTCCTCGTCGAGAGAATCGAATACCGCCTCTTTCGTGTTTATGATAAAGCGATTGGATTCGGTCTTTGCGGACAGCGAACCATGGTAAATCCCAAAAAAATCCTTTCTGAACATGGAAAGAGCCAGAGTGGAAAGTTTTTTAGTGAGATTTTCCAAGTTCATTTTATTTGAACCAGCCTTTCATTTTGTCAATGGCGGCGTCAAGCACTCCCTCGTGAGGTTTGGACTCTTCCAACCCAAACGATTCCTGCAGTTTGGTTATCAATTCTTTTTGCGCGTCGTTTAGTTTTTTGGGATAGGTGATATTCACCTGCGCGATCAAATCGCCTTTTCCATGACCGTGAACGTCGTCGATTCCTTCGCCTTTGAAGGTGAATCGTTGTTTGTCTCTCGTTCCAACGTCAAGTTTGAGTTCAAGCTCTCCCGTTAGGGACGGTATCGCAAGGTTTTCCCCCGTAATGGCTTGGGTGAAAAATACCGGTATCTCAATATACACGTCGTTGTCGTCGCGTATGAAATGTTTGTCCGCTTTCACTTCGAAAGTTACGTACAGGTCGCCTCTAACGCCGCGTTTGCCAACGTTGCCTTTTCCGGAGACTCTTAGGCGATTTCCAGTATCGATGCCTTTTGGTATTTTTATGGTAACTTTTTCGAGAACCTCTTCGTATCCGTCGCCATGGCAACTCGGGCAAGCTTCCGTCGCCGAACTTCCCGTGCCGTGGCAAACTGGACAAGTTTGAGAAAATGTCATAAAGCCTTGCTTTATATAAACTTGACCCTGGCCCTTGCATTGCGAACAAGTTGAAAGTTTGCCATTTTTCGCGCCGGTTCCGCTACAATCCTTGCAGGATTTTTTGTAGCTGAACTCCACTTCTTTTTCGCATCCGAAAATGGCTTCGTTAAAACTTATATACATGTCGACGTTCATGTCGAGAGGATATTTTTCTATGTCCGCCGGATTTTGACGACGACGAGAGTTTCCGCCGCCAAAACCGCTAAACATATCTTCGAACATTGAGCCAAGGTCGTCAAAACCTCCAGAAGAACGGCGAGCGCCTCCGCCTTGAAGTCCTTCTTTTCCATAACGGTCGTATACGCCTCTTTGTTTGTCGTCGCTGAGACATTGATACGCTTCGTTGCATAGTTTGAACTTGTGTTCCGCCGCTTCGTCGCCTGGATTTTTGTCTGGATGATACTGTTTCGCTAGCGTTCTGTAGGCTTTTTTGATAGTCGTTTTGTCCGCTGTTTTCGACACTTCCAAGATTTCGTAATAACTTAAATTTTCCATACTCTCTCGCATATATATAGTTTTTTGGAATTATACCATTTTTGCAATTTATAAATTAATAAATCCAAAATATGGACCTATTCGCGTTTTGTATTGGTATAATTCTTTTATGAAAGAAATCACGTACGCGTTGTTAGCCGTTTTTATATTTTTAGGATGTTCCAAAGATCCAAAAGTCTTGTTTGAGGAACTTCCTCGAACGTATCTCGTTCAGAGCGAATACTCCGAATTGCCCGATTTCGAGGATGAAAACTATGAAGAGGTTCTCCGCGCGTTTATAAATAATTGCGAAAGCGAAAAAGCCCAAAAAATATACAAAGAGCTTTGTTCGAGCGCCCTTGAGTCGAAAAACGCGAAGGAGTTCGCCACAAGCAATTTCACTCCATACTCTATTGACTCCAAAGAGGCGCTTTTGACGGGTTATTACGAGCCCGAACTTCATGGCTCTTATGTCAAATCTTCGCGTTACAAATATCCAATATACAATACGCCAAGAGATTTGGTGAGCGTGGATTTAGGCTCTCTTTACTCGAAACTTGGCGATTATAGGCTTCGAGGGCGATTGAAGGGTAACAAGTTGGTTCCGTACTACTCGCGTTTGGAGCTAAACGGACGAGAAGTCGATTCGGAAGCCATTTGCTATTGCGACTCTAAAATCGATTTGTTTTTTTTGGAAGTGCAGGGTTCGGGGCGAGTTAAAATGGATAGCGACGAAACAATTTACGTGGGGTACGACGACCAAAATGGCCATCCCTACAAATCAATTGGAAAATACTTGGTTGAGCGGGGGGAGATTCCGCAAGAGGATATCTCGCTTCAAAGCATAAGAACGTGGTTTGAGCTCAACCCAAGTAGGGTGGACGAAGTCCTCAACCACAACCCCTCCGTCGTGTTTTTCAAACAAAGAAAACGCGGCGCCTCAGGGTCTTTGGGATTGGAGCTTACGCCACTTCGAAGCGTCGCCGTCGATCCAAAGTACATTCCCTTGGGCAGCGCGTTGTATCTAAGCGCCGAGTCCGACAAAGTGGATTTCAAAAGAGTCGTTTTCGCTCAGGATACGGGTGGAGCGATTAAGGGAAGCGTGAGGGCGGATATGTTCTTGGGATTTGGAGGCGACGCAGGAAAAATAGCGGGCGAATTGAAAGCCCCGCTAAAACTATGGATATTTATGCCAAAAACTAAAAAAGAGAAGTAAAAGTGAATTCATCATTGGAAAAATTCAATCGTTTGGTCGACGCGCTCCAAGAGTTGCCGACAATCGGTAAAAAGTCGGCGACGAGGCTCGCCTATCACATGGTTATGAACGATACCTTTTCAGGTATGAAAATATCTCACGCTATCGAAGACGCCTTGGGCAGTTTGAAAAAGTGCGCCGCTTGCGGCGGCATGAGCGAAGACGAACTCTGCTACATATGCTGCGACGAGGGACGAGACGACACTTTTCTTTGCATAGTGGAAAACGCCAAAGACATACTTTTACTTGAGGAAAATGGACTTTTCGATGGAAAATATTTCGTACTGGATTCGCTTGAGGAGTTGAGCTTGTCCCATTTGGAAAAAATGGTTAAAGGGGGGATAAGCGAGATACTTTTCGCCATAACGCCGTCCATAGCCAACGACGCGGTGATACTTTACATAGAGGACAAACTAAGCGCTTACGACATCAATTTTTCAAGAATCGCGCAAGGGGTGCCAACGGGCGTAAGTTTGGAAAACATAGATTTGCTATCGTTGACGCGGGCGCTCGAAGATAGGGTTAGAGTCTAGGGCTCAGAGTAGAAAACTTTTTCGCATTTGAGTTTTTATCTCTTCCTTGCCCAGCTCAAAGTTCACAAATAACTCGTTCGCCAACACCCCTTGGCCCAAAAGCATATCCGCGCCGTCTTTATAGGTCATTTTTTTCTCTTTCGCCATTTTTAAAAATGGCGTCAGTTTCCCATAAATCGCGTCGGCCGCGTAATTCGAGTTTTCTAAAATAGAGTTGACTAGATCGATGGGGGCGGGGAGTCTGTCGTCGCTTAGTCCGGCGCTTGTGGCGTTTACGACAAGGTCGTATTTTTTCACATGAAAGTCGCTCCAAACGCCGCACTCGCAACCCAACTTCTTGAAGTACTCAAGGCTCGACTCGCTTCTGTTTAAAACTGAGACTTTTAAACCGTCTTGCAAAAAACGCGACGCCAGCGCTTTCGCGGTTCCGCCAGCGCCAATAATTAGGATGTTTTCAATGTCGCCAAACTCGCTGATGGCGTACATAAATCCATCCGCGTCCGTGTTGTATCCAACGAGTCTGCCGTTTTCGTTCACGAGAGTGTTGACGGCTCCCACTGACTTGGCGAATCCTCTCACTTCGTCGCAGGCTTTAAACGCGGCCTCTTTGTGAGGAACGGTGACGTTCGCCCCGCTAAGCCCAAGGGCGAAAAAAGTTTCTCGCAGTTTGTCGCCGTCGACGAGACGCGTTCTCGTATAGCAAGCGTCGTAGTTTAGATTTTTGAAGACGGAGTTGTGCATAAGCGGACTTCGAGAGTGCGACACGGGATCGCCGAAGATGGAGAAAAGTTTATTCATTATTTTTCGTCTAGGTCCTCAAGCGAATGTATGAGCGCGCCTAGTTTGTTTTCAACTTCGAGATATTCCAGTTCGTTAACGCTGTCCGCGACTATTCCGGCTCCGGCTTGGAGAACGACTTTGTCCTCTTTTACCATAGCGGTTCGTATGGTAATGGCGCTGTCCATATTGCCGTCAAAACCAAAGTATACGACGCTGCCGCTGTAAAAGCCGCGTTTAAGACCTTCGTACTCCGCGATAAGCTCCATAGCGCGAATTTTTGGAGCTCCAGTCATGGTGCCCGCCGTGAAGGTGGCCATAAAGAGGTCAAACATGTCTTTGTCGTCGGCCAACTCGGCCACAACGTCTGAGACGATGTGCATGACGTGAGAGAAACGTTCGATATGCATCATGTTCTCCACTTTGACGGTTCCGGTTTTAGCGACTCGGCCAATGTCGTTTCTACCCAAATCTATGAGCATTAAATGCTCCGCCAACTCTTTGGGATCCGCTAAAAGTTCATCCTCTAGTTCTTTGTCCCGCTCTCTTGTCGCTCCGCGTTTTCTCGTTCCAGCGATTGGGCGAAGAAGAAGTTTTCCATCGTTTAGTCTAACCATAACTTCCGGGGAAGAACCGACGATATTAAAGCCTTCATATTCCATTAAAAACATGTATGGAGATGGATTTTTCGCGCGAAGAATTCGGTAAAAGCTAAAAGGGTCCACTTTAATGTTCCTAGTGAAACGATTCGTCATTAAAATTTGAAATACGTCGCCGCTTTTTATCATCTCTTTGGATTTGTCTATCATTTGGAAAAATTTTTCTTTTGAATGCGCGAAAGAGCCCTTGTCGTCGCCAATGTTGTAAACTCTGTGTTTGTACTCGTACGTTCCTTTGAGTTCGTCGTGGATTTGTTCAAATTTGGCGCTATACTCTTGGAGCGCGCTAAGCAAAGTGATTTGATTGTTTTTGTGCGAATAAACCAAAATCATTTTAGGTAGGATTAGATCAAGGTCGGGAGTGCCCAGTTCATCTTTTAAGTTGTCCATGCTAAGACCGAGTTTTGGCTCGAACACTTTTACCATGTCGTAGCCAATGTACCCAATGAAACCGTCAACGAAACCAACCTTCAAATCTTTAACGGCGTTTTTGTATATAGGAGAGTCAACGTTTTTGTAATACTCTTTTAAGAAGGCGAAAGGGTTTTCTTCTTTGAGACGTTTAGTCCCGTTCGCGTCAGTGTAAATAGTTTGGTTGTTTACGTATTGAAGTCTTTCTCTCGCCCCAACGCAGATAAAACTATAATTGCCTTCGCTCTGTCCAGCGCTCTCGAGGAGGTAAGATATTTCATCTTTGAACATCGATTTGAGCTTTGAGTAAACGGCGATAGGCGCTAACTGGTCGAGTGTGAATTGTTTCGAATAAATCAATGTAAACCCTGAAAATTATAGTTTAAATAAAAACGCGCCGGGCTCGATTTTAGCGCGAATAACTCTTTTGGCGTCCTCCGCCTCTTTTTTGGTGTTAAATGGACCAATAAGAACCTTATTTAAAGTTTGCGAATTTTTTGTTACTTCATAATACTCGTATTTAAAATTCAGGTCCGTTATGGATTTTAAGAATTTTTTGTTTGGCTCGTATTTGGAGAAAGAACCGACCTGTACGTAGTAGCCTTCAGTGGCGCTCGCGACTGGAGCGACGTTTTTTTTGTTCGCCGCGGCGACTGATTTTTTAACAAGGGGCTTCGCGACGTCTGGCTCCGTCATTGGGGAGACGATTTCTTCTTCTACGCTCTCTTGCTTTAGCTTTCTCGCTATTTGATCGAGATTGACGTCGTTATTGGCGTCTTCTTCTATGACTTGGACGTCTTCAAAAAGAGGCTCTTCCGTTGAAGCGAGAGAGTTCCGCATTTCCGGTTTTGGAGGAAGCGCGGCCTGAGGGAGATTGTTCGTGCCGTTTGAGCTAAGCGAATTCATCAACGTAACGACTATGACGAGGATAACCCCAAGCGTGGCCACGGCCAATATAATTTTTTTATTGGAACTAGCGCCATTGCCTTTGTTCAGTATAATATCGTTTAATTCATTTTTATTATCCACAATCCTACCCTCATTTTTAAATTTTTCTATGATACCAAAAGTTTACTAAAAAAGAAACGCCTTACATATGTTTGGACCAAGACGCGCCCCGTTCTTTCGAATACACTTCATAAGGAAGAGCTAAGATGTTGTATTCGTCCGGCATGTCCGCGTTTGGAAACATTCTCCATTGATTTGGCTGTTTCGCCGCAAGTTTCATACTTATCATTTTCCCAAGCTGTATCGCTTCGGCGAGAGTCGTATGGCCCTTGTGAATGTAAACGTGAAGGTGTCCTTCCGTTTTCGTTTTGTAAGCGGTGAAGTTTATATACCCTTCCTCTCGAAGCAAAAGTTGGGCTTTGTGATAAAAACGCTCCGGATCCCTACCGTTGTAGTCAATAACGATATTCTCAACCTTGTTGTGTTTGTTCACAAGCGAGTGGGCGACCGTAATCTCGCCTTTTAGATGTTGGTTTATTATAGCTTGCGATAGTTGAGAACTCACTTTTTCAAACTTATTGTAAAAGGTCCGTCCTTTAAAAGTTATCTTGTCCACCACCGAGTCTTTTTTGATCCAGTAGTGGTCGCTAAGCATTTTGATAAGTTTCAAATCCATTGCGGTCATAATCTTCCTTAGTAAGTTGGTTGGTTGTATATTACAAAGTTTTGAGCCAGCGCTTTCAACTCTTCTTTAATCGTCGCTTGAAGTTGAACGTTGGCGATATCGTCTAAAACGTCGGCCATTCTGTTGGCGATTAGCTCAAACTCTTTTTCTTTCATTCCGCGAGACGTTAGAGCGGGGCTTCCCACTCGTATGCCCGAGGTTACGAATGGGCTTCTAGTCTCGCCCGGAACCGTGTTTTTGTTTATGGTTATGCCGGCGTTTCCTAAAGCGGCGTCCGCGTCTTTGCCCGAAATCTCGGTTCCAACGAATGAGACGAGAATTAGGTGATTGTCAGTTCCGCCGCTAACGACGTCGTAGCCGCGTTTCATCATAACTTCGGCGAGAACTTTGGCATTGGCCTTTACTTGTTTGGCGTAATCTTTCCATTCCGGAGAGAGGTTGTATTTGAACCCAACCGCTTTGGCCGCTATGACGTGCACGAGCGGACCGCCTTGAAGCGCCGGGAAAATCGCCGAATTCAGCTTTTTAGCCATATCCTCGTCATTGGTGAGAATCAAACCGCCGCGAGGACCGGCTAGAGTTTTGTGAGTGGTGGTCGTCACGACGTGCGCGTGAGGGAAAGGGCTAGGGTGTTCGCCTGCGGCGACCAAACCAGCGATATGCGCGATGTCGGCGAATAAAATCGCGCCAACCGCGTCGGCGATCTCGCGGAATTTTTTGAAGTCGATTTCGCGAGCGTAGGCGGACGCGCCGCATACGATGATTTTAGGTTTTACGATTTTAGCGATGTCCATAACTCTATCGTAATTTATGCGACCGTCAAGTTCGACGCCGTAAGTGAACGAGTGGTAGTTTTGACCTGAAAAGCTTGGTTTGGAACCATGAGTCAAGTGTCCGCCGTGGCTCAAGTCCATGCCTAAGAGTTTGTCTCCGGCCTTTAAGAACGCGGCGTAAACAGCGGCGTTGGCTTGACTTCCGGAGTGCGGCTGAACGTTCGCGTAGCCGCAACCAAAAAGCTCGCAAGCTCTATCAATCGCCAACTGCTCGACGCCATCGGCGTACTCGCAGCCTCCGTAGTAGCGTTTCGCCGGATAGCCCTCGGCGTACTTGTTCGTAAACACCGAACCCATCGCTTCCATAACCGCTGGAAGGGTGAAGTTTTCAGACGCGATCATCTCCAAGTGGTCGGTTTGACGCTCTAACTCTTTCTCGCACAAATCGTATATCTCGCTATCGTATTCTTTTAAAAAACTCATTTTATTCAATCTCCTCATTTTGTTTTGTGATTTCTTCGTTGTTGATTGGTTTCATCGCTGGAAACAGCAGTACGTCGCGTATGCTGTGCTCGTTTGTCAGAAGCATGACGAGTCTGTCAAGTCCTATTCCTTGTCCCGCCGTTGGAGCCATTCCGTAGCTAAGCGCTTCGATGAAATCAACGTCCATCTCGTGCGCCTCGTCGTCTCCCGCTTCTTTGGCGTTCATTTGGCCTTCGAAACGGCTCATTTGGTCAATCGGGTCGTTTAACTCGCTAAAAGCGTTGGCGATTTCGCGTCCCGCTATGAAAAGCTCGAATCTTTCGGTGATTTCCGGATTTTCGTCGTTTCTTCTCGCAAGCGGAGAAATCTCGACCGGATAGTCCGTGATAAAAGTTGGGTCTATTAGCTTCTCCTCGACGTACTCGTCAAAAAGTTCGCCTTGAAGCTGGCCTAGGTTCATTCCTGGTTTTACGGTGACGTTTTGGGATTTCAAGTAGGCGACTATCTCTTCTTTGGAGTTTAGTATTTCCGCGGGAACGCCGCCGATAGACGTTAGCGACTCTATGAGAGGAATCTCCGTGAAATTACCAAAATTGACTTCCAGTTCTCCATAAGGAAGAAGCGTTGGCAAGTTTAAATGGTCGAAAAGATACTCAAAATACTCTTTCGTTATTTTTATCAAATCTTTGTAAGTCTTGTACGCCCAGTAGAACTCTATGGAGGTGAACTCCGGATTGTGAGTCGCGTCCATGCCCTCGTTTCTAAAGTTTCTGTTGATTTCAAAGACCGATTCGAAACCGCCGACTATTAGGCGTTTTAGGTAGAGTTCGGGCGCAATTCTGAGATACCTGTCGATGCCCAAAGCGTTGTGGTGCGTGACGAACGGCTTAGCGTTGGCGCCGCCGGCGATTGGATGCATCATAGGAGTTTCGACTTCCAAAAATCCTTTGTCCTCAAAGAAGCGTCTAGTCAAAGATATGACTTTTGAGCGGATTCTAAACGTCTTGCGAACCTCGGCGTTCATGATAAGGTCCAAATATCGCTTTCTATATCTAATCTCTTTGTCAGTCACTCCATGAAACTTTTCAGGCAGCGGAGATATTGCTTTCGTCAAAAGCTTAAGTTCGTTCGCGTGCAGAGAAAGTTCTCCTTGTCCGGTAACGAAAGGGTATCCCGATACTTCCACGATATCCCCAACTTCAATATTTTTTTTGAATATGTCGTTGTAAAAACCTTCGGGAAGATTGTCTCTCGCGACGTAAATTTGCAACATTCCACTTTCGTCTTCAATTTTTACGAAACTCGCTTTTCCCATAATGCGAAGAAGTTTGATGCGACCGCTAACTACGTAGTTGCGTTTTTCATCGCGCTTCTCTTCTCTCTCCGCTATATCGGAGTTTACGTTTAAAAATTTTTCCACCGTCGTGTTTCTTTTGGAATCGTTGGAGTAGGGGTTATACCCCTCTTTTCTTAAATTTTCCGCTTTTTCAATTCGTTGTTGTATGAATTTGTTCTTAAATGGCAATATTGTTTCCTTTTTTTTAATTGTTTTGGCATGTCTCGCAAATTCCATAAATTTGCATTGAATGATCGATCATTTTGAAACCCAACTCGTCGGTGATAAGACGTTGTCTCACTTCGATATCCTCGTCGACAAATTCCGTAATGCTGCCGCACTCGGTGCATATTAAATGGTCGTGATGCTCTTTCGCGCCCAATTCGTACTTCTTTCCTTGAGCCCCGAACGATAAAGACGTAACCATATTTGAATCTTCAAGCAACGCGAGCGTTCTGTAGATGGTCGCGATTCCCGTTTTTAGATCGGGATGTTTGTCTTGGATTAGATGATGAAGCAACTCTGGAGTCAAGTGTTCGTCCGAATTGTATAGCGTGACCAATATGACTTCGCGTTGAATCGTGAATTTTAGATTGTTCTTTTTGAGAAGCGATCTAAAATCGCTGAGTAATTGCGCGTACTCTACGGTTCTGTCGTTAAAGTCGGTCGTTACGCTTGACATTTTAGTTTATTTCCTTAAGCTCTTCTTTTATCTTCTCTATTTCTTGAGTGACGTTTTTTTCAAGAGTCTCTTTGATCGTTGCTTGTATCGAGTCGGTGGCTTTGTCGACGCTCTCGCCGACTTCCTCGCTAATGATAGGATCCAATTTCATTATAACCGAACCGGTCGATACGAGAATAGGAAATAAAACGCTTGTGCCCATTGAAGAGTCAATGGTTGATTTAACCGCTTTGATATTGTACGCGGCGTACGCTATGACGGCCGCGATAAGAAAAAACTTGCTAGCCCCAAAGACGAATCCCAAAATCTTGTCCAAGACTCCAAGGCCGCTCAAAGAGCTCAACTTTTTAAAGATGGCTCCAATCAGAACCATGCCCAACCAAAAAACGGCCAGAGTCGCTAAAAATCCCGTAAAACCGATGGCTGCCGAGTTGTCAAATTTAAAAAGAGCGTCGCTAAGATATTGTCCGACTTCGTTGCCAAGGCGAGAAGCTATGAAAACTCCGCCTATTATTCCAATGAGACCGAAAATCTCTTTAAAAAATCCGTTGATAATCCCTTTTAATCCTAAAAGTAGAATAATAGCGCTGACGACAAGATCAAAATAATTAAATTCCATCCATTTCCTCCGTGTGTAATTGATCCTTGCCATTGCGTTTCGCTTCGTAGAGCGCTTTATCCGCCCTACTTATCAAACTGTCTGGAGTGTCGCCTTCCATATACTTCGTCCCGCCTACGCTCACCGTCGCTCTAAGGCTGTTCCCCTTGTATATGAGCTTGTTCTCTCTAATCAACTCAATGAGTCTGTTCGCGGTGGCAACGCAGTGCGCGTCGTCTATTCTGTTTAGAATTATTACGAACTCTTCGCCGCCAAATCTAAAGATTTTATCGCCGTCGCGAAGAGTTTTTTTAAGAAGGTTTGATATGAAAATGAGAACTTTGTCCCCGGCTATGTGACCGTGGACGTCGTTTATCTTTTTAAAATTGTCAATGTCCAACATTAGTATTCGCATGCTTAACGGCACTTTGGCGTTGGCGCAGACGTTTTCCAAATACGAAGACAAAGCCCGCCTATTGAAAACTTTTGTCAAAGGGTCCAAGTTCGTTTTCGCTTCTAGGGTTTTGACTTGTTGCGTCAGTTTTGTGATAATGCCGTTCGCTTTGGCGACTTCAAGACTCATATGAGATTGAATTTCATTGAACTTGCTTGTTATCGAGGGCATATCTATATGGTCTTGTTCGCACTGAGACAAGGCGCTTTCCTGAAGTTTGGTCAGTTTTTCAATGCTTTTGTTCGTTTTTTCGTAGGAAGAAATGCTCTGTTTGGCTATTTCTTCGTACGCGTTGTGAAAAAGCGATTCGGCGAAACCAATCTGATTTATATCCTCTTTGTTTACGTTCGTTATGAGCTCCGCCGACTCTAAAAGATATCTAGCGACCTGATCGACGGTCGCTTCGCCTTGTTGGTCAATAATCGTCAACAACTCTTTGCACATTTTGTCAACCAAAGATATTAGTTCGGATTTTTGCATAATTGCCCCATATAAAATATTCCACAATTATACTCACAAAAGCATAAATAAAACTTTTACCCGTAAATATTATTTCATCATCTTTGTTTTAGCAATTTTTAGATAAAATTCAAAAAAATTATACTAGAAGGCCTAATATCATGAGTACTTGGAGTCCAACGAGCTGGAGAGAAAAACCTATTTTGCAGCAACCGACTTACCCCGATCAAGCCGAACTTGAGAGAGTTTTAGGCGAGTTGAAAAATTATCCGCCATTGGTGTTCGCGGGCGAAGCTCGTTCGCTAAAAAGCCAATTGGCGGATGTGGCGAACGGCCAAGGGTTTTTGCTCCAAGGCGGAGATTGCGCCGAGAGTTTTAGCGAATTTAGAGCGTCGAATATTCGCGACACTTTCAAAGCGTTGCTCCAGATGTCCATAGTCATGACTTACGCCGGCGGAGTTCCGGTTGTGAAAGTCGGTCGAATGGCTGGACAGTTCGCGAAACCTCGTTCAAGCGACACCGAAACGTTCGATGGCGTTACGCTTGATTCTTATCGCGGCGATATCATAAACGGTTCGGAGTTTACTTCTAGCGAACGTATCCCAGATCCAAAGCGCATGATAAAAGCGTACAATCAATCGGCGGCCACCTTGAACTTGCTTCGAGCGTTCGCTTCGGGCGGTTTGGCGGATTTGCATCAGGTGCATAAATGGACTTTGGATTTCGCGCAGCAGGGCGAAGTGAGCAAGAAGTACGAAGCGTTGGCCGAAGAGATCGAAAAATCTTTAAAATTCATGGAGGCTTGCGGCATTACTTCCAAAACGTACAGAACGTTGAGAGAGACGGATTTTTACACTTCCCACGAAGCGCTTCTCTTGCCTTACGAAGAGGCTTTTACGAGAAAAGACTCTTTGACTGGCGAATGGTACGACACTTCCGCGCATATGCTGTGGATTGGAGATAGAACTCGCCAACTAGATGGCGCGCACGTCGAGTATCTAAGCGGCGTTAAAAATCCAATCGGCGTCAAAGCCGGACCTTCGATGGATCCAGAGGATTTGGTGAGACTATGTCAAAAACTAAATCCGCAGAACGAGGCGGGTCGTTTAAATATTATCGTAAGAATGGGCGCTGGAAAAGTCGGAGACGGACTTCCCGCGCTTATCCGAGCTATCGAGAAGGAAGGTCAAAAAGTCGTTTGGTCTTGCGATCCTATGCACGGAAACACTATAAAATCTTCCAACAGCTTTAAAACTCGTCCGGTTGATTCCGTGCTTCGAGAGATGAAAGAGTTTTTCCAAGTTCACAAAGCCGAAGGCACTTTTGGCGGCGGGGTTCACTTGGAGATGACGGGACAGGACGTAACGGAGTGCATCGGCGGTTCGTTTACGGTGACGGAAGAGGATTTGAGCTCTCGCTACCATACGCATTGCGACCCGCGTTTAAACGCGGATCAAGCCTTGGAGCTCGCGTTTTTAATAGCGGACTCCCTAAAAGACGCTCAGCGCTAAAGACTAGGAGTTTATCTCCTCCTCTTTTTCCTGTATGGTTAAAAGTTCTTCGACTTTGGACTCGTAAAGAGCCTCCAAGTCGGCCAACTCTTTGGCTAAAGCCGTTACTCCTATTTCCTCGTAACATTTCGGATTCGCCAAACAGTTGTTTTTCTCTTCCATCTTTAGTTCCAACTCCTCTATCTCTAAGGGAAGTTTCTCCAAGGCCAATTTTTCTTTAAAAGTAAGTTTTAATATTTTTTGCTTCTCTCTCGGCGCCTCAACCGTTTTCTCTTTGGTGGTCGCTTTTTCAAGTTCGTCAAGCTCTTTGAGCTCATGTTCGAGCTCCAAGTACTCCGTGTATTGCTGGTAGGACTCCTCGATGGTTTTGTCCTCTTTGAAGATAAAAAGCTTTTTGGCGATTTTGTCCACGAAATATCTGTCGTGGCTAACGATGATGACGGCGCCGGCGAAGTTGGTAAGCTGCTCTTCCAAAATGTTGATGGTCGGAATGTCCAAATCGTTCGTCGGCTCGTCGAGTATGAGTATGTCCACGTCTTTTGTGAAAAGCAGGGCGAGCGCGACGCGGTTTTTTTCGCCGCCGCTAAGAGTGCCGACTTTTTTGTCAAGAAACTCCCTTGGAAACAAAAAGTTTTTCAAGTATCCGTATACGTGCAAGTCGCTTCCGCGAACGCTAACCCTGTCTCCGCCGTTTGGACAAAAAGTTTCTATGAGGTTTTTTGAGTCGTCCAAAAGTTCGCGATGTTGGTCGAAATACCCTATTTTGAACTCGCCGCGTTTAATCGTTCCGCTCGTTGGCTCCATGCGTCCCAGGAGCGCTTTGAGCAGCGTCGATTTGCCGCTTCCGTTTGGCCCGACAATGGCTATTACGTCTTTTTGAAGTATGCGGGTCGTGAAGTTTTTTAGTAGTTCTTTGTTTCCGAGCGTTAGCCCCAAGTTTTCAACCTCAAAAAGCATTTTTTGCTTGTTTACGCTTTTGTCGCGGTTGAAGTTTTTCGCTTCGCGCTGGAGTTCGAGCGACATCATCCTGATTTTAGCGGGATTTGTTTTGGCGTCCTCTCGTATGCCCATAAGTCGCTCTTTTCGTCCCTCGTTGCGTTTGAGTCTCGCTCTAACGCCGCGGGCGAACCATTCGTTCTCGCGTTTTAGCACTCCCAAAAGATTGTCGTGCTGTTTTTGGAGCGTTCTAATCCATTCGGCCTTTTGCGCGAGATAGTCGTTGTAGCCGCCTTTGTACTCGCGAATGGCGCAGTCTTCGACTTCAACGCTTTTCGTGGCGATTCTATCTATGAAGTATCTATCGTGGGAGATGAAAACCAGAGTGAATTTTTCTTTGAGTATAAGCTCCTCGAGAAACTCGACCATATAGACGTCGAGGTGATTGGTAGGCTCGTCCAAAAGAAGCACGTCGGGTTTTTGAAGAAGCAAGGAGGCTAGGGCGACGCGGCGCTGCTCTCCTCCGCTTAGAAGGTCGATGGGTTTGTCTTCGTAGCGCTTGAGGTCGAAATGCTGGATGATTCTTTCTATCTTGTCGTCGAGATTCCAAGCGTTGTGGTGCTCTATGTAGCGAGACAGTCTTTCGTGCTCGTCGATAAACGATTTATTTTCAAAATTCTCCGCGAGTCGTAGCGAGATCTCGTCGTATCTCGCTTTCGCTCGGTTTAGTTCGTCGAGCCCAGCTTCAACCGCCTCTCTGACCGTGTCGCCCTCTTTGAACTTTGGGGACTGCTCAAGCATCTTGATTTCAAGGTCGCGTTCGGTGATTCTGTTTCCGCCATCGTGCTCGAGCGAGCCATGGACTATCTTCATAAGAGTGGATTTTCCGCTCCCATTTTTGCCGATTATGACGATTCTTTCGCCCTCGTCGACGTGAAAATCGACTTCGACGAGAATTTTTTGAGTGGAATAGTGTTTTGATATTTTTTGTAGATCGATTAGTGCCATGAAGCTTCTTTCATTTGCCCTATTATAGGGCTTAGTTGATGTTTTTTTGAGCTCAATTATATCTGTTGCATTGTTAATAAGAGCTTATTCTAGGAGCGCTCGTTGTAACGATTTTAAATTAATATTATTATTGCGATATAATCGCTCAATGTAAAAACATCAAAGGCCGAGCTTGAATTTATGCCATCTGTATTATAAAAATCACTCATACGAATATATTCAAAATATATATGACGCTTTTGAAAACAGCGTCGCTTTGGATATTGACAGTATCGCCAATGTGGATGGGCATAATTTGTTTATTATTGAATTAGAAGAAGCGAATCAAGAAATATCCAAAAAGTTGGCGAGACTGTTTCATCGTAGAACGCATTCTCTTATCTACTTTATAATTCCTAAAAATTACGCATTGTCGCTTTTTCAATTAACGTTTTTGTTGGGCGCGAAATCGATCATCACTCAAAATCAAAATATCGACAAGTTGATAGGTAAAATCAAAACCGACATAGAACAGTTTACTCAGGATTCTTTTAAAACTTGGATTGGAAACGCGAGTCTTAAAACGCAAAGTTTCGTTCTTTACAAAAACGATAAGCCAGTGCGCGCAACCCAAACTTTATTGGATGATTTTGGTTACGAGGACGCGGAGTCGTTCGAGGCTAACGCGCTTTCAAAGATAGACGTTAAAAAACTGCTGGAGAGCGACGTCGCGTTTAAAGCGCGGATTAGCGATCATCTTAACGTAAAAAAAACGCGCGTTTGCAGGAGCGTTTCCGTTTCGGACCATGAAAAGCTTATATATATCGAAGTGGACGCCTCGGATTCAAAGCGTTTGGATTTTATCGCAAGCAGAGTCAGCTTTGTGGAGACGCTTAAGGAAAAACTTCTTCAACGAACTATCGCGCACTCGCATCTTGCGATATTGACCGTAAGCGTTGAAAACATAAAAAAAATATTGCCAGACTTGGGCATGGTGGAGTTGGAAAGCTTGCTATTGGACGTAGTTTCTTTTATGAATTCCGTTCTAAGCGAAAATCTTGTCTTTTCGCAATTCGAACAAGATTTTTACGTAATACTTTTCGAAGACGTCGATTGCGAGCGATTGGGCTCTCTCGCCAGCCATTTTAACTCCAAAGTGGTGAACTACGCGAATACGAAAAAGAAAAAACTCATCTTAAGCATGTTTACTTTTAGTTTGGACGATTTGGGGTTTAGCTCGACGCTAAAGAGTCTGGAGGATATAAAAAATAAAAATTTGCTCGCCTATAAAAAGAACGCCAACTATATCAAGCAAATAAAAAACAGCGAATCCAGCATTGACGAAATAAGCCTTTTAAAGGAGGCGTTCGATGACGACTTGACGTTTAAAATGCTCAATATATACAACGGTTTGGTTATAAACAGCGCCTCGAAAATACTCAAAGCGACTAACGACGGCGTATACGTGACTTTCACCCCCTTGCAAGGAGTGGTTTTAAATATTGAGAAGAAAACGGTTTTGCAATCAAGCAGCTTTTCTAGAGACATAGAAGCGGACGTTAAGCAGATAAATTTACAAAAGCAGATAGCGATTTTGGAAAATTTTAGATTTCTAAACACAAACGCGAATTCTAGACGGTACGCGAGAGTTTCGCCATCTACGGCAATTCCCATAGCCATTCACTCGGACGCCAAAACGGTGAATGGAACCATCTTGGATTTATCAATCAAGTCGATAGCCATTAAAATTAAATATATAGATCAAATAGGCGTGGTGGAGTTGAAAAAAGTTTCGCTAGTTTTTAATATTTTGAACAAGGAGTCTGAAAACGGATACGAGCAACTGACGTTAAGCGCGAAAGTGGTCGTCGTTACCGAGAGAGACAAGAACGCTTACTATAAGGTTGTTTGCGATTTAAACCAAGATTCCCATGACATTGACACGCTTTTAAAATACGTTTACGAAAGGCAAAAAGAGTTAATAATAGAACTCAAAAAAATGTCAAAACTCAACTAAATCTTGTAGTAATTTTTAATGTCCCGTATAAGGTTGTCGAGTTGCGTTTTATAATTGTCCACCAAACTCAAGTAGCTTTTGTCCGTCGCGTTGGATATGGCCGATTTAATAGTTTTGGCGGTCTCGTTTAAAGATTCGGCTCCTATGTTCGCCGTAACTCCGATAACGTCTAGAAGCAATTTGTCGGCTTTGTCGAGTTCTTCACGCTTTAGCAAATCGCCAAGTTCGCTAGTCGAATTTTCATATATCGCGACAAATTCGCGAAGTATGTCGATATAAAAATTTTCGTCTCCTCCGCATATATCCAAGCCTTGGTTGCCGTTGAGCTCTTTAGTCATAATCACTTTTATCTTGGAGCCTTCTTCCGAGTACGCGTAAAATATGTCGTAGAAGTCCGATATTTTCAATGGTTTTTCGAGATGTTCGCTCATGCCGGCCGCTTTCATCTTGTTTACGTCGTCCAACGCCGTGTCGCCGCTAAGAGCGACTACGAGAATATGGTCGTATCTTTGATTTTCTCTAATTTTTCGAGTCGCTTCGAAACCGTCCACTCGCGGCATGTGGGCGTCCATCAAAATCAACAAAAAGTCGCTCTCTTTTTCGAGAATGTCCAAGGCTTCTTGACCGTCGTTGGCTATGACGATTTCAATTCCGGTGTTGGCCAAAAGACCTTTTATGACTTTTTGATTGATGATATTGTCTTCGGCGACGAGGATTCTAGCTCCAGCGAACTCGTTGAAATCCTCTTTGGTGATTTTTCCATGAGGAGGAACGCTGCGTTTGCTCAATACCCGTTTTGGAGAGTTGTCCGCCATCTTGAGGGTTTCTTTTTTTGTTCGAGCGGTTTCCCCAAACGTTCCTTCTTCTTTGCCGTCAAATTCTTCGCTGGCGCTTCGCGCGTACGTATCGCGCTCTTCGTCGTGAAAGACTCCGCCTTTTTCATCGTACTCGTCGTTTTTGACTCGCGATACGGTATTTAGCTCCAACTCTCTTCGAGCGTCGCTCAAAGACTCCGGTTTGACGGATTTTCTTTTGTTTTTCACGACTAAAAATATTATGACAAATATCAAAATCGCAACAAAATAAATGACTTCAATCCCATATTCTTCCAACATACCAACACCCTTAATTTTTGTTATGATACCAATAAGATAATTAAATTATACAAAATTTATGTATAATTCTTTTGAAAATACCCCAAAAGGCGAGCCGTGAGAGACATTCCACACATACCAGTTTTATATCGCGAAGTCGTAGACGCGTTTAAAGACGTAGAGAGTGGAACAATCATCGACTGCACCATGGGCTACGGCGGACATTCGTCCATGTTGCTTGAAGCCAACCCAAACGTCAAACTCATAGGAATAGACCAAGACCAAACCGCGATAGACTTTTGCTCAAACAGACTCGCAGCGTTTGGCGATAGGGTTAGCGTTAGAAAAGGGCGCTTTTCGTCAGTCATGAAAGAGTTGCTTCAAGAAGAGAACGCGAATGAGATAGTCGGAGTATTGGCCGACATAGGCGTTTCGTCGCTGCAACTCGACCAAAAAGAACGCGGCTTCTCTTACGAGAGCGACAACCTCGACATGCGCATGGACAAAGACGCTCCTCTGAGCGCTTCGAACGTCGTCAACGAATACTCTATCAAAGAGTTGGAAAGGTTGTTGTTGGAATATGGCGAACTCAGAAACTACAAAAAAATCGCCTCTCAAATCGTCAAGAATAGACCCTTCGACTCCGCCAAAGAGCTAAGCGACGCTCTCAAAAGCGATATGCCCCATGGCAAAAAGATACATCCGGCCACGCTGCTTATGCAGGCCATAAGAATAGAGGTGAACGACGAACTGGGCGAACTTAAAGAGCTTTTGAGCTCGTTGGAAAAAGCGGGCTTGTCAAACGCGAAAATCGCCATCATATCTTTTCACTCCCTTGAGGACCGCATCGTCAAACAAGCTTTCGCCAACTGGACGCGATCTTGCGTATGTCCAAGCGAAGCGATGCGCTGCGTTTGCTCAAACGATCACAGTTTGGGAAAAATAATAACGAAAAAACCCATCATGGCCAAGGACGACGAGCTCAAAGAAAACGCTAGAAGCCGAAGCGCGAAGATGAGAGTTTTCAAAATGGGCTCCTCGTGAGTGGAAAAAACGAACTTTTGGACGAACTTGAATCAGTTCTCGATCCAAAAAAAAAGCTAGACTTCGGTTATTACGCCTTTGTGACGTTTAGCCTCGTTTTCGTGGGAATGTTCGCGTTTCCTAAAATTTACATTCAGCAACAGATTTACTTTAAAAGCAGAGAAATTTCAAAACTAAAAGTAGAGTATGATACGCTCAAAGAAGAGAACAAAATTATAAGCGGGTCGGTTGAATCGATTAAATTTAAGAACCAAATCTTAGACACGCTTTTTTAGGACAAAATGAATGATTAGAAAATTTATAGAATTTTCCATAAACAAACCGCTGCTCAACCACATCTTGCTTATTTTTATTTTTATGCTCTCGATTTTCGCCTATATAAACATTCCCAAAGAAATTTTTCCTCCGATGAATCTGGACAAAATCGCAATCACCGGCGGATACGTCGGAACCTCCGCCGACATTCTCGACAAAATGGTGGTCCAAAGCGTCGAGGACGATTTGCAAAACATCGACGAACTGCTAGAGATTAAAACAAGCATAAAAAATGGTTCTTTTAGCGTTAGCGCGGATATCAAAACGGGCTCGGACAACGCCAGCGTTCTAAACGACGTCAAAGACGTTATCGCCAAGGTGAAAAAAGATTTGCCGGCCGACATGAACGAGCCGGTCGCGGTCATTAAAACCCACGCTTTTCCTTTGGTGCTCATCGCCTTGTCCGGCGACGTGAGCAAAGAGGAGCTTTTGGCGAGAGCGGATGAGCTTAAAAGCGAGCTTTCGAGCTTTAAAGATTTAAGCGAAATCGCGATTCGCGGCGACGCGGAAGAAGAGTTGGACGTCAATCTCAACAACGAAAAGATAAAAGCCTACGGACTAGATCCGGCTTTGGTCGTCTCAGCCATTAGAAACATCAGTTCTATTTTCCCAGTGGGAACGATCAAAGAAAAAGGCCGCCATTTGTATATATCCACCTACAACGGCGAAAAAAACAAAAAGGACGTCGAAAACAGCGTTATAGGCGTGGGAGGAGTCAAACTTCGCATAGGGGACATAGCCGAAGTCTCCTTCAAACTTAGCGACGAGGTGGAGCTTTCCCACTACAACGGCGTTAGAAACATATCCGTAAACGTAACGAAAAGCAAAGACGGGAACGCCATAGCCTTGGTTAAAAGCATAAGAGAATTGCTCAAAAAACAAGAACTCAAACATCCAAAATTCACTTACAGCGTTTACACCGACACCTCCATATGGATCAAAAACCGCCTCAACGTCGTTTTCTCAAACATCATGTTTGGGCTTATGATGGTTTTTTTGGCGATGCTTATATTTATAAACAAGGGCATCGCGTTCGTCGTGGCTCTTGGGATTCCATTGAGCTTTATGATTGGGCTTATCGCGACGGAAATCCTTGGAAACAGTCTCAATATGCTTTCCCTTCTTGGCGCCTTGATGGCCCTTGGAATGCTAGTGGACGAGGCGATAGTAGTGGCTGAAAACATATACAGGCACCTCGAAAACGGGATGGAGCGCCGTGAGGCGGTGATAAGGGGAGCGACGGAGATGTTCCCCGCCGTTTTGGCCGCCACTCTCACCACCGTGTTCGCGTTTTTGCCTATGCTGCTTATGACGGGCGACATGGGGATGTTCATACGCATCATCCCCATTATGATTAGCGTTTTGCTACTCTCGTCTTTGTTCGAGGCGTTTTACTTTTTGCCTCTCCACGCCCACGATTTTCTAAAAGTCTCAAAAGAGGGAAGTTTCACGAAAGTTTGGTGGGAGCGCATGTACGTTATTTATAGCGCGATACTCCATTTCGTTTTTAGGAGAAAACACGTTTCGCTGATCGTTATCGTCGTTAGCGTTTTATCTTTAACGTTCGTTATGATGAAAAACTCGAAATTTCAGCTATTTCCGGATTTCGACAACACTCAAATATACGTTTACGGCAAGGTGAATATCAACAACGAATTGACCGACACCGAAAAACTCGTCACGAATTTGGAAAAGAAATTGCTCAACAATTTGGATCAGGAAAACGTCTCTTCCATCACTTCCGTCGTGGGGTTTAAGATGGACTCCAAAAACAAGGCGGAGCTTGGCGAAAACCTGTTTCACATTTTCATAGACTTGCATGAGAGAGCGCCGGTAAACGCGTTTGACAAGTACGTTAGTCCGTATCTGTCCATAGAGTACGATTCAAACGTTCAGATAAGGAAAAAAGACGCCAAAGAGATCGCGGAGCGAATAAAAGAACTTTTAAAAGACGAGGCGCTCGCGAAAGAGAACGGCTCTTTGGTTTACGAAGAACTCGTGACGAAAGTGCCGGGCGCGGGAGTGGTGGCGAACGATATAGAGATAAGCTTGAGTTCCAAAGAAAACGTCGACATAATTGATGGACTCAAGGCGCTAAAAGAGAAGCTGTCTAGCGTGGATGGCGTTTTCAACGTCTCCGACGACGCCGACATCGGCGAAAAAGAGTTGAAGCTTCGCGTCAACCAATACGGACAGGAGTTGGGCTTCAACGAAGAGGTGATTTCAAGCGAACTAAGGGCGTACTATCTAAAAGGGGAGTACGGAAAAATCTTCAACTCCCATGGCTTGATAAGAATACGCCTTCAAAGCAATATAAACAAAGACATAGATTCCATCAACAAGATAGAAGTTAAAATACCGTCCACGGACCAATTCGTAGCGTTAAGAGACGTATGCGAATTCGTGTACGAGCAAAGCTTCGTAACGTTAAACAAAGAGGACGGCAAGCGCATTAGAAGCGTTTACGCTTCCATAGACAAGGCGAAAATGACGTCGTCCGAAGTTATGCTGGCTCTCGCCCCAACCATAGCGGAGCTAAAAAAACAGAACTATACGATTGAGATAAAAGGCGAAGAAAAAGAAAACAATAAAAACAAAAGCGAAATGGCGCAGTCGGCTCTAATCGCGCTGTTTCTGATTTTTATCACGCTTGTTTGGCTTTTCGACTCCATTAAACAATCGCTCATCGTGATTAGCACGATTCCTCTCGTTCTGCTTGGCGTTTACGTTGGGCATTGGCTGCTCGATCTCAACATAACTATGCCTGGGCTCATAGGAGTGGTGGGATTGGCGGGAGTCGTCGTTAACGACGGTTTGATTATGGTCGACTTCATCAAAACGTCCAAGGACACCGAAGAGTTGATGCGCAACGCGAAAACGAGACTAAGACCCATACTTTTAACGTCGTTGACGACCGTTTTAGGTTTGGTGACGCTCATTTTCTTCGCGTCTGGACAGGCGAAGATATTGCAACCAATGGCTGTCTCTTTGGGCTTTGGCATCGTATGGGCGACAGTGCTCAACCTCATATACGTTCCCCTGCTTTTCGCGGCGGCTTACAAAATTAAAAGCCCAACAAACACACAAAGGATATAAATGAATTTAGATATAACGTACGCGCAGTTTGGAGTTAGACCTCCGGTGACGAAACCAATACCGGAGTTTTTGCTAGAAATGACCGAAATCGGAATAAGAGAGATGATTTCGAAACACTACGATTCTCTTAGAAAGAGCGAAATAGCTCATTTGTTTCCAAAGGACGAGAAAGAGTTCGCGCGGGCGAAAGTGAATTCCGCCGATTTTTTCATACAAATATGCGGAGGGCCGGCGCACTTCAACCAAAACCGAGGAGCCCCTCAAATGGTGGGTCGCCACGCTCCGTTTAGAATCGACGCGAAGGCGCGACAAATATGGCTGGAACTCTACAAGCCGTTGATCGAAGAGCTGAGCGAATCGGGAGTGACTGAGAAGTCTTTGCTCTCTTTTTGGGGCTATTTGAACGTATTTTCCATATGGATGATAAATACTCAATAACGCGCCGGTAATAAGGAATATGTAAGGATGTAGTCTGTATAATTCCGGCTTACCAACAACAAGAGTGGGTTCTTAGCTCAGTTGGTTAGAGCTCTCGGCTCATAACCGAGCGGTCGAG
>ERZ889078.157-NODE-157-length-59009-cov-19.380602_pt1 | contig 59009 bp, 50 predicted proteins | sample MGYA00521266_ERZ889078 | MGnify/ENA primary metagenome ERZ889078 (study PRJEB32303, sample SAMEA104408618) | aquatic metagenome | biome: Brackish water; feature: Pelagic; material: water | place: Baltic Sea | collected 2014-06-16T06:34:00 | depth 76,534 m ... | reverse complement strand
GAAAATGGACAGGAACACAAATCAGTCATGCAGGAAAATGGACAGGAACACAAATTAGCGAATATTCTACAAAAGCTTATAATCATACACTTAAGAAAGTCTTTAATGTATCTAATGAAGATGTTAGTAGTTTTTTAATGCAATACAAGGTTTTCTCCGGACCAGTTGATTTTTTCAAAGAGCGAAAAGAAACTAAGATTCAAGAGAAAATAAATCGAAAAACTATTGCAGAACAGAAAATAAAAGAAGAAGAGAAAAAAGAACAAGATGCGGAACTAGCTGCAAAACGTATGAAAGATAACATAATAGCAAATTTTAAACAAGGAAGAAAAACATTCGATCTTGCGGTTCTAGATTTATTTCACAAACAAGATACATTTTCACAAATAGGATTATATTATCCAACATCAAATTCAACACAAATGCCTTTGTTAGATGATGGAAATAAACAGCATGATCATCTTGAATACTTACACGGACAAAAAAAAGCTTTCAATATTAATAATCCTAATATTTCTACATTAGTCGAATCATTAGGTAATGCAACCAGATTAGATATTGCTTTAGCCCAATCATATATTCTGTCTGTTGTTACAAATCAAGAACTAGAAAGAGATGGAAGTTTTAAACGTGGAATTTCTCAACCTAAAAGAACAGTTACAGTTCAAAAAAAATCTACACAAAAACAATCTTCTACTGAAAAAGTTTATTATGGATATGGATATGGTGCAAATACAGGAGTTCGTAAGATTAATCAAACAACATCCGAACTTAAAGAAGTTCCATTCAGAAATAATGATTCTTTAAGCATAATGGTTGTTAATCATCAATTAAATCAAATGCAAAATCTTAAAGATGAAAAAGTTTATTCAATGGTAGAATTTTATTCAACTAATAAACCTGCAAAGTTTAAAGACCTTTATGGAAGTTTAAATGTTGATCAAAAGAAAACTTTATTCTCAAAAATAATTTCTCAAAACTTATCAAACAAAAGCATTGATAAATTTTTAGAATCAGATATTGAATTAATTGACGAGGTTGGAAGAGAACTTTCAAAACAAAAAACAGATTATGGAATAACAGTTTAAAATGAGTGAAGAAACTAGCGGACCAAACAGAGATTCAACTAATTTAAATAGAGAGGAAGATAAAGTTATTGTTTCTTCTTTTGATAAAAATGCTTTAAATCAGAATCTTTCAGAAACTAAAAAAACAGTTATTGAAAAATTAGAAGAGAAAGCCGCTAAAAATGCAACTGAAGAAGTTGAAGAAGAAAAAGAAGTACACCCATTTTCTAAAGAAATATTTCAATATGACTATGAACCTTTAGATATCTTTCCAGAACAAATAATTTCTAAAACTGATTTTGTTAAACATACGCAAAAAGAAACTGCTTTATCAACTCTTGAAAATTTAGTTACTCAATTTGAAAGACCAGCTCAATATGTTCGTGAATTAGTTCAGAATAGTATTGATGCTAATGCTTCAGAAATTAATTTTAATTATGCATACGACCCAGACCAACAATTGTCACAACTAGTAATTAGCGATGATGGTTTTGGAATGAGTTATAAAGATATTAAAAAATATTTACTTAATCTTTTTGAATCTTCAAAATATGAAAACAGGTCAAAAATCGGTAAGTTTGGAATTGGATTTGTATCATTATTCGCTGTAGACCCGGATTTAGTGGTTGTTGAAACAACACAAAATAATAAAACTTATTCAGTTTTTTTAGACACTCCTAAAAATGGTGCTGGTGGAAAAATTATTGAACATGATACACCTAATAAAGATTCAGGAACTACAATTAGAATTTTTAAGAAACAAACAGAATATGATTTTCAAGATCTTTCACAAAAATCTCTTGATGAACTTAATTATTCTTGTTCTCATATAACAAAACCTTTATTTTTTAATGAAGAAAAATTAAATCAAGAATTCGAAATAAAGAACGCTCACAGAACGATTCGTTTTGGAAATAGAGGAATTGAAGGAGTTATTGGATTAGTTCCTAAAGGTAAAGAAACTTATCGTCTATATAATAACAGGTTGTTAATTAAGAGCGGCCAACAATTAAAAGAAGATGGTTTATCTTTTATTGTTAGTTCAAAAGATTTAAGTCCTAATCTTTCAAGAAATGACTTACTTCAGGATAATAAATATCACCAAATTATTAAACTGTTAGGTAGAGAAACTTCAAAACTTGCAGAAAAGGTTTTTGAACAAATCGCTTATTTAACTGCAAATCCTCCTGAAAATAGGAGGGGCGGATTTGATTATGATGATGAATTAAAACTGTTATGGAATTTTGCAAATGATTATGTTTCAAGAACACTAGTAACTCTTAAACAAAAAGCTGATAGAAGAGCTTTCAAAAAATTCAGATCAAACAAAAAATTAATTCGAGATCTTCCAAAACCAATTTTAGATTCTAAAGTTTTCAAAAGTCTTAATGGCAAATTAGTTTCAATAACGGAAGTTCTTGATAGTATTGAAAAAGAAAAATCATTATTATATGATGGTACTACACGTTCAAGAATAGTAAGAGAATTATTAGCTCAAGACAAATTAATATTAAAATGCGGCCATTATTATACTGGTAGTGGTGAAGTATTTGGAAATCATACTTCTGATAGATTATTGTTTAAATTAGATCCTCGTAGTCTTAAAGTTTCTACTGTTTATTCATTACCTAATGAACTTCCATTAGATAAACTAAATGATGAAGAACAATCTTTTTTAAAAACTGCTAGAGCATGGGTTGAAAATTCTCCTTTATCAAAGTATGTTAGTCAAGTTTATATTGGTGATTTCTCTGATGATTGGGGTTTTAAACAATTACCTTTTAAATTCGAATATCGAACAAGAGATGGCAGTCATCAAAAATATTTTACTAAAAGGGAAGAATCGAAAAAGATTTTATTTTCTGAAAAAATTTTGAATAAGGCTCCTTTTATTATTAATCGTCATAATGATTATTTTCAAGGTTTGTTAGATCAAGTTAATAATCCTGATAGTTCGCGTTTTGCATATGTTAATTTGCTTTCATTAATGGCCAGTAGTGTATCTTTTGTTGATAAAAGAATCATTCCTAAAGTACATGATTATATGCAGAGGTATATGCAATGACTCTTGAAGATACTGTTGGAAAAGTTATTGAAGAAATGGATGTTGCATTTACTGTTGCAAATGAACAAATGGTTAAGAAACTCCACAAATACTTGCTTTCTAATCCTTATAATTATGTTCGAGAATTAATTTCTGCCGAAATTAATAAAAATCCTACTAAAATCCACATGAAAGCTAATAAAAGACGTTTTGAATTAGTTGATGATGGTGAAGGTTACACTCTTGATGAAATCGATGCTTTATTTTCGCAAGTCTTTTTCTCTAAAGATTCTGAACTAAAAAAGTTCTCAGGTCTTGTTAGCGGAGTTATTTCTGGTAGTAATGCAAATGCAGAATATGTTTTAATTGAAAGCGTTAAGGATGGCAAAAAAGTTAGTTATAAAATTACTTCAGATTATAAGTTTATCAGATCTGAAAATACTAACCTTAAAAAAGGAACTAGAATAACTGTTAAAAAAGATTATAATTTTCTAAATGAACCTCTTTATAACATAATGGGTTCTGCTCTTGAAATTGAGAAAGTTAATTACACTTGTCAATTCTTTGATAAAAATATTGAATTAAAAATAAATAATTCTCCTGTTGAGAATAAATTTCCTTCTCCTGAAGAAAATGGATTTCAACATACAACTATGGAAAAAGATGGTTCTAAATTAAGGTTTTTTAGGGAACAATATTCTAAAACTGGAACTGAAAAAATCTTTGCTTTAATTAATGGTTTGGTATTTGAAGAACAACACGAAGCTAAAAGCGGGTCTGATAATGATTATGTTATAATTGATAATCCTGATTTTGACTTAAATCTTTCAAGAAATACATTAGTTAACTTTGATAGAAAAGATTATACTCGTCTTGGAACATTAGTTTATGAATCTTTAAAAAACGATTTTCGTTCTGCTGAAAGAACTTATGAAAGTTTAAAAAATTCTGGTAAAGAAACTGGGATTTATAGAGCTAAAAGCGATCTTTCTGATGCTGCAAAAGAACTTTTCAAAATTATCTCTGCAGAATATTTATCTGGTAATCAGCTTGAGAAAATATTTGCAGACCTTTATGAAGATAAAATTTTAGCTACTTGTGATGATTCTTTTATTAGCATTAAAGAGTTTGTTGACATTCTTAACAGCGAAAAAGAAATTTATCATAATTCAATTAAAAATAAAGATTATTTTACTAATGGAGAAACGGTTTTATATGATGTAATCAATGATGATAGTATTAGAGGAAGCAAACTTAATCTTTTTGTTAATCACTTAAAAAGTTATCTGGTAGAAAAAGAAGCTCATTACCCTAAAATAAATATTCTTCCTCATAAAGATTATTTGAAACAATATTTCAAAGACCATAATCATTTTACAAGCGTGAATTCCAATCTTAAACGAATTAAAAGACAGAAAAAATTAGATGAATTAGTAGGTCGTGTTAAATCTTCCTGGGGATTAATTACTGATTCTTCAGAAAGAGACTTCTCAGATTATACTAATTTATTAAAAGCTAGTTTAAATCTTGGTTTTCAATATTCAATTCTAAAACCATATGACTCAGTTTCAACTAGTTTAAACTTTAGTTTTCATTATTCAGCATACCAATTATCTAAAGCAAAAGACAAAACTAAAGAAACTAGTTTAGAAGCCCTTTCAGGTTTAGGCAAAGTCTTTGCAGGTACTGGAACCGCTCTTATGTCAGCAGTAATGGTTGGAGGATCAATTATTGCAGCACCATTTTTAGGGATTGCTTATGTAGGTGGTAAAATCTTGCCTACTAAAGGAATTAAAAAAATATCTTCTAAAGCAGGCATTTATTGGCGAAATGGTAAATTCAGTCCTAAGGCCATGAAAAGAAGAAGAAGAATTGCCAGAAATGAGAAACAAAGCGAAGTAGAAAAAGAAGAATCAGCATTAATTGAGAAACTAAACGATCTTTATTCAGATATTTTCATAGAAAATGAAGATTTCTTAAAACAATTTCCTAATTTAAAAAAACCTGTTAGACCTGCAATTAGAGTATGGGACCCTAAAGAGTTAGGTTTTACTACTAAAAACTATTTTAAAAAAAATGATTTCAAATCACCTTCAGAAGCTCTTAAAAAAGTTTCTGAAGACTCAAGCGAACATTCACTGTTTTCAATATATAAATCAGACAATGAGGCATATGTTTTTGCCAGAAATGATAATCCTGATCTTCAAAGATGGGCTAAAATGTTAGAAAAAGGACCATTGTATGAACCAATGGTTAAAATCGAATTATTAAACGTTTATCTTAGGTCACATTTTAATCATCTTAAATGGACTGAATATCAATTACCAGATTATATGACTTATAAAGAAGAAATGAAAAGTGATAGAAGTGAGGCTTCCTATGCTAATTATGATAGAACAACAATTCCTTTTACAAATGGTGCGCCTATTACTGAAAACTTAGCTCGTTTACAAACAGAAGATATGAGAAAAACAAAACTTGCTTTGATAGATCAAATGGTCGACATGTATAATATGACTATTAGTTCTGAAGCAGCAATTATGAAACTGTTTGAAAATGTTTATTCCACCCTTAGAATACCTGATAGACAAGTTTTAATTAAAGAAATTCAATCAAACACAGAACATTCTAATGAAACTATTGATTCTTTTTTAGATAAGACTGATTCTGAACTTGTAGATTTTGTTTGTCGAACAATGATTGAAAGTGACGATGAAAAAGCAAGAAGAGAAGAAAAAGAAAAAGAAGATGTAGAAATAAAACAATATCAGACAAAATATGGAAAAAGAGCAGGATTAGAAATATATAAACTTAAACAATTATAATTTAAAATGAGTCAAATAAATATTGAATCAAATAGGGAATTGTCCGAATCTGGTAGTGATGAAAATAAAGTTATTATTTCTTCTTTTGATAAAAACGTTTTAAATCAGAATATTTCAGAAACTAAAAAAACAATTATTGAAAAATTAGAAGAAATGAAAAGTAGCGAAGCTACTGGCATGCCAAAAGAAAAACTTTTGAGCAAAGCAGCAAAAAAAGAACAGGAAAAAGTTGATGAAGACGCACACGCATTTTCTAAAGAAATATTTCAATATGACTATAAACCTTTAGAAGTATTTCCAGTACAAAAAGTTTCTAGAACTGATTTTATTAAACTAACACAAAAAGAAGGTGCTTTATCTGTTTTAGAAAATTTAATTACCCAATTTGAAAGACCTACACAATATGTTCGTGAATTAGTTCAGAATAGTATTGATGCTAATACTTCACAAATCAATTTTGATTACGCATACGACCCAGACCAGAAACTTTCACAATTAGTCATAACTGATGATGGTGAAGGAATGAACTATAATGAGATTAAAAAGTATTTACTTAATCTTTTTGAATCATCAAAGTATCAAGACCGATCAAAAATTGGAAAGTTTGGAATTGGATTTGTATCATTGTTTGCAATTGATCCTGAATTGGTTGTTGTTGAAACAACTAAAGATAACAAAACATATTCTGTATTCTTAGATTCGCCAAGAAAAGGAGCTGGTGGAAAAATTGTTGAACATAAAAAATCCAATAAACATTCTGGCACTCAAATCAGAATTTTTAAGAAACAAACAGAACATAGTTTTAAAAATCTTTCAAAAGATACTTTAAATGAACTTAATTATTCTTGTCTTCATATTAAGAAACCTTTATTTTTTAATGATGAAAAACTGAATAAAGAATTTGAACTTGAGAATGCTCATACAACTGTTCGTTTTGGAAACAGAGGCATTGAAGGAGTTATTGGATTAGTTCCTCAAGGTGAAGAAACTTATCGTCTATATAATAATAGGTTGCTAATTAAAGATGGCAAAAGATTACAAGATTATGGTTTGTCTTACATTGTTAGTTCAAAAGATTTAAGTCCTAATCTTTCAAGAAATGATTTAATTCAAGACCCAAGATATAATCAAATAATAAAATTACTTACTAGAGAAACATCTAAACTTGCAGAAAAAGTCTTTGAAAAAATTGCTTATTTAACTGCAAATCCTGTTGATAATTTAAAAGATGAAAGAACGACTGCAGACGAATTAAAATTTCTTTGGAAGTTTGCTAACGATTATTTTGATAATACTTTAACTAGTTTAGAAAAGAAGCATCAAAGTGGTTTCTTCAAACATTTTAAAGCTAATAAATCATTAATTTATAACCTTCCTGAATCAATTCTTAATTCAAAAGTTTTCAAAACTATAGATGATAACATAGTTTCAATAGCTGAAGTTTTAGCAAGTGTAAAATCGCAAGGAAATATTTTATATGAAATTGAACCGGATTCTAGAGTCGTAAATGAGTTATTATCTCAAGGAGTTTTAATTTTAAAAACATCCAAACATACAATATTTGATTCTCGTAAAATAACTTATCAAACTTCAGACGCGTTATTATTCCAATTAGATTCTAATATGAGAAGAGTCATTTATCATTATTCATTACCTTCAGAACTCCCACTAGATAAATTAAATGATGAAGAAAAATATTTTTTAGAAACTGCACGAACTTTAATGAAAAAAACACCTTTGTCCAAATATGTAAGTGAACTTTATTTAGGTGATTTCTCTGAGGATGCAAAATTCCATGAATCACCATTTAAATACGAAAGGAAAAATGCCTTTTACAACTCTCTTATAGGCAGTAGTTTTTACATGAAAAATCTATCAAAAAGAGAAACATCTAGAAAAATACATTTTTCAGAATCTTTTCAAAACAAAGCACCTTTTGTTCTTAATATAAATCATGCTTATCTTACAGGTTTAATGGATCAAGCAAAGAATCCTGAACATTCACATCTTGCCTATGTTAATTTATTCTCATTAATGGCAACTAATCTAGCTTATTTAAACTCAAAATTAATTGGTAAAGTAAATAATCATTTGTTGAGGTACATGAAAAATGAGTCTTGATGAAACAGTGGGTAAAATAGTTGATGATTTGGATATTGCATTTACTGTTGCAAGCGACCAAATGATTAAGAAATTAAACAAATACCTATTATCAAATTCTTTTGATTATGTTCGAGAGTTATTATCTGCTGAAATTTACAAGAATCCTTCCAAAATTCATATGAAGGCCAACAATAAACGTTTTGAATTAGTTGATGATGGTAAAGGTTATTCAATTGATGAAATTGATGAATTATTTTCTCAAATTCTTTTTTCAAAGGAATCTGAATTAAAAAAGTATTCTGGCCTTGTTAATGGAATTATTTCTGGTATGAATACTGATGCAGAATATGTTTTAATTGAAAGTGTTAAAGACGGTGAAAAAGTTAGTTATAAAATTACTTCAGATTATGAATTTACGAAATCTGATGAAACAACTCTTAAACAAGGTACAAGAATCACTGTTAAGAAAAAACATAAAAGAAGTTTTTCTCCTATACAAATATTTAGAAGAAAATCTAAAGCTCATGAAATTAAGAATTTAAAATATATTTGTCATTTTTTTGATAAAAATATTAGTTTGAAAATAAATGGTTATCCTCTTGAAGATCAATTTCCAGAAGATAATGGTTTTAAATCTTCTTTTGAAGAGAAAGACGGTTCTAAAGTTAGATTTTTCATGAATAACAATTCTAAAGCAGGAGGAGTTAATCGAACCATTAAATTAATAAATGGTTTAATTTATGAAGAAAACTATGAAAATAATCACAGCTCTATCGAATATGTTACCTTAATTGACGATCCAAATTTCGATTTAAATCTCTCAAAAAATAAGGTTATTAATTTTGATAGGACAAAATATACTAACGGGTCAAATTTAATGGAAAAAGCTTATGTCAATAACTTCTACAAAGCAAAAGAAGCAAGGAATAATATTTCTAAATTAACACCTAGCGACGAAGTTTTCAAAATAGAATCTAACTTTGATTCTGCTTCAAAAGAAATGCGAAATAGAATTAGAAATCTTAACAGATTTGATAAACAAAATGTAGAATTTGTTCTTGATGAGTTTGTTGATGAAAAATTCATCCCTACTTGCGATCAAAACTATGTTAGTATTCGAGATATTATAAACGTTCTTGAATCTGGTAAACAAGTTTTTTATGACACTGTTAGTAATAAATATTACCCTTCAGATGAGAAACTAGTTTTACTTGATAAACCAGGAATTAAGAATTATAACGTAAGAAGTTTTTCTGAAACAATACAACACTTTCTAGATCCTAAAACAAGGAACGTTTTAGAGACAGAATATTATGGAGGTGTTTTAAAAGAACAATTACAAAAATCATCTTCAGTTGAAAATCTTAAATTCCATTTAAAAAGAATTAAAAGAGAAAAAAAATTAGATGAACTGTTAAAAAATGTTAACTCTTTATGGACTCATATTTCCGAATCTCCAAAAAAAGAATTTTCTGATTATTTTAATTTAATTACATCAAGCATTAATTTTGGAGCACATTACTCTGTCTACAAACCTGCAAATGCAGTATCATTTGGTTTAAATAGAAGTTATAATTATTCTGCAAAAAAACTTTCGATTGTAAAAGATGTATCTGTTAAAGTTGCAACAGTTACTGGCCTTGGAATCATGGCAGGATTAACAGTTGCAGCTGCAGGAGCTACAGCTGTAGGAGCCGGAGCATTCTCTGTTGGAGCTATAGGTTTATCGGCCATAACAGCGCCTTTTGTTTATGTTGGACGTTTAGGTTTTAAAGCAGCTCGTTCAAAAATAGTTAAAAAAACTGCATCTTCTATATTTGATACTTTAGCATATAGTAAATATAGTCCTATTGCAGCCATGATAGATAAAAAACAAACTAAAAGAGACTTAAAATATGAGCAATCTATTAAAAGAAAAAAATTAGAATATGATATTAATGAACTTTTTTTTGAAGTTTATTCAGATAATGAAGGTTATATTGATGCCCTCCCGACAAATTATAGCTTTAAGGCTTATCATCCTAGAATAGAGATTGTTGATTCAGAAAAACTAACGAGTTTTGGCTTTAGTAAAAAACAAATATTGACTTCAAATCAAGCAGCTGGAACAATAGACGGACACACTGCACATAATCATTTTTATGTTAGAGATGATGGTGAAGCACTTGAAAGATGGGTTGAATATATTAAGTTAGGACCAGAGTATGAATATTTAGTTAAAACAGAACTATTCAACCTAATAGCAGACAAAGCTGGAAATAATATAAAATGGTCTGAGAATCAACCTCCTGAAACTCGTAATGCAGTTAGTAATTCTTATAATGATGGTTCATATTCAAATCATCATGTGGTAGTTATTCCTTTTGTAAATGAAATGTCTATTTCAGAAAAATTAGCACAAATACAATTATCAGAAATGAACAACTCTAAACTTGCATTAATAAATGACATGGTTGAAATATATAAATCAGGTTCAGATGAGAAAGATTTTAAAAAGTTTGAAGACAGATATTCCATTCTTAAAACCCCTGATAAAAAAATTTTAATTAAAACTATTCAATCAGATTCTCTTTCAGCAAATGAAACAATAGATTCTTTTTTAGATAAAAACGATGCTGAATTAGTAGATTATGTTTGTAGAACAATGATTGGAAATAAAAAAAATAAATTAATTGAGAAACCTGATAATAATTATCAACAAGCAGTACATGGTTTAGAAATATAAAATATGCATTAAAATAAAATGGTGAAAGATAAACAATTGAAACTTGAAGATTTAGAAGAAAAGATAGATGGTAGTAAATTCCGAAATGAAATTGAGATTGAAATAGGAGATAATAAAACTATTTGTTATGGTATTCGTGTGTGGAATTTGACTTACACTCTTGAAGGAATAAAAGGCTATATTTCAATTGATAAATGCTTAAAAGAAGATGTTTTGGAGAGAAAAAAGTGGTCTGCAAAGAAAACTCCTAAAACTAAAAGAAAAATTATGTGGTCTTATTTTCATGCTGAGCACGAAATAAAATATAAAATGTTGTTAACAAATAGGTCCGAACCAGTAAAAATTGGTGATGATCAAATTAATTATAAGAACTCTTCTATTTGTGAAGGTTTTCAGAATCGTGATTATAATGACAAAACTGAAGATTATGAATCCGCACCAGTAATGATAAAACCAGCATTTTTCGAAGAACTCTGCGGAAATATTGACAAAGAATTAATTCATATTTACAAAACAATAAGAAATCAAAAATGACACAAGAAAAAAAATCAAATTTAACAATCGACGATATAGATCATTCGTTTGAAAAGGCTACTTTAAACAACATTTGTGAAGTCCCTATTAGCGATAATAAAAGTATTTGTTATGAAATAAAAGCCGATAAATTGAATCTTAGTTCTGAAGGTTTAGTGGGAAGGGTTAAATTAACAAGATATTCAAAAGAAATAATTGTAGAAACTACTTTAGTAAAAAAAACACAAAAACCTAAAATCCAAACTAAAGAAGATTGGACTATATATAGCGGGTGGAGTTCACTTTTAACAAATGGACCTGAGAAAATAACATTGAATAATGGTACAAATCGTAATTATAAAATTGGCTTAAAAAATGCAGGAATAGATTATGTTCGTCCTACAGCAATTAATCCTAAAAGAAAATATGAACCTCAATTCATATCTGCCAAACTTCTTAATGAAGTATGTGTGCCTTTAGATGAACAACTTGTTGAAATGTACAAACTATTAATGAAATAAAAAATGGCTAAAAAAAAACAATTAACAATAGACGATTTGGAATATTCGTATGAAAAGAGAATTTTAAGCCATGTTTATGAAATTCCTGTCAATGAAAATACCAGCATTTGTTACGAGATAAAAGCCGATAGATTCAATCTTAGTTCTGAAGGGTTACTAGGTAAGGTTTCAATAACAAAATATTCGAAAGAAACTGTTGTTAAAACTTCTTTAATAAAAAAAACACAAAAACCTGTAATTCAAACTAAAAAACTTTGGAGTATATTTGCAGAGAAATATGGAACTTCGCTTCTAACAGACAAATACCAACCAATAACATTGGATAGCAATATAAAGGATAATTATAAAATCAAGTTAAAAAATGAACTCTAAGATAAAAACAATTAGAAAAGCCATTTCTACAGGAATTCTTTCAATAATACTTACAAATTGTATTCCAATGGACACATATTATTCTTATTCAAAAGACATAAATGGAGACAAAGTTGATGATAAATTATTTTTTCAAAGCACTAAACAAGATAGTCTAAAAGATACAAACAATCTCATAAAATGGGATGATTATGAAATAACATATAGAAAAGGAACTCAGGCCAACAGACATAAAATTAATTATGAGCCTGAAACAAGAATTACTCTATTTTATAGAAAACCTAATAGAATTGAGTTTGTAGATTTAACAGGAGATAATCATCAAGACATAGTATACTTTATCAATAGAGGACTGCATCAAGAAAAAGAAGGAACTAGTTACGGGATTGAATGGTTTGATATTGCATTAGCAGTAAGAATTAATAACGGTGCAGAAGAATTTAGTGAAGAGAAAATATTAGGAATATACCCAACAGTTCCCGCACACTTAGGATTAAATCATCGTACTAACAATGAACTTCCAGATATAGTGGTTTTATATGATACTCAAACAAATATTGATACAACTGGTGACAAAGAAAAATCAAAATATAACGATTACAAATTAGAAATACTAGTAAACGAAGGAAATGGGAATTTTAAAGAAGCAGAATTAATAAATACATATCCAATGAATCCCAGACATATGAAACAATATACTTCTAGAAAAAAATAATTTTATTCAACAACTGCTTTTATTCGTCTAATGCCCGCAGCTGAACTTTGTTCTTTCTTAATTTTAAAAGTTCCAAAATCTTTAAGGTCATCGACATGCGGACCCATACAAATTTCTTTAGAAAAACCACCAATTGTATAAACCCAAACTTCTGCAGGATACTTTGCACCAAACTCTGCTTGAGCGCCACTTTTCAAAGCTTTTTCTAAAGGCATTTTTTCCTTTGTAACAACCAACCCTTCTTTAATCTTAGAATTAATTAAGTCTTCAATTTGCTTCTTTTCTTCATCAGTTAATTTTCTATCAAAATTAAAATCAAAACGAAGTCTTTCAGAAGTAATATTAGAACCTCTTTGCTTAATAGAATCACCTAACACTTGTCGTAAGGCTTCATTTAATAAATGAGTTGCAGTATGTAATTTTTTACTCATATCTGATGAGTCAGCAAGTCCGCCTTTGAATCGTTTTTCAGCTCCAACTCTTGAAAGCTCTTGATGTTTTTTGAAATGTTCTTGAAATTCAGCCAGTAATTTTTCTTCGTTAGGAACTGAAACCTTATAAGTTTTAAACTCTTCTAATGAAATTTCTGGAGGCATACCATAACTTTGGAATAAATCAAATAACCACTTACTTGGAATATCTATGGTTTTTTTACCTCGCAACCACTTTACAAAATTTCTATGAATAGAATCCGCATCAAGTTTGTCCTCAGGAGGATTTACTTCTTTTAACATATAACCAACCATTTTCTTCTTTATCTCTTTAATACCACGGTCGATAGTTTGAATAAATCGCTCACTCTCTTTCTTTAACTCATCAAGGATAAAACTTTCTTTTTCTTTAAGATCAGGATATTCTGATTTGAAATTTTTAATAATTTCTTTAGCAACATTAATAATCATTTTACCAACATCACCTTCAGCTTTTAATAAATAAAAATGCCTAATACTTCGCCTAATAAACCGTCTTAAAATATAACCTTGGTCTAGGTTTGAAGGAATAGTGCTTCTTTCATCGCCAAGAATGAAAGTAGATGCCCTCATATGATCAGTTATTATTCTGATTGAACGTTCTTCAACATCATTAACATCTTTCAGATTACAAATTTTCCTAATTGTTTCAAAAACAGGAAATAAAGTATCAATTTCATAAACATTTTTCTTGTTTTGCAAAATCATAGCAACTCTTTCTAAACCAAGACCCGTATCAACATTTGGTTGTTTCAAAAGTTCATATTTTCCATCTTTAGTCTTATTATATTGCATAAATACATCATTCCAAATTTCAACCCATAAACTATCTTCAGGATCAAACCTTGAAGGAGCATCTCCGCCACCATTCCAATAAAACATTTCAGTATCAGGACCACAAGGACCAGTCTCGCCTGCAGGACCCCACCAATTATCTTTTTTAGGTAAGAATGCAATTTTTTCTTCAGGAAACCCAAAGCTTCTCCAAGCAGCAGCAGACTCTTCATCTCTTGGCGCATTTTCATCACCTGCAAAACAACTTACAGCCAACTTTTGAATTGGAAAATCTAAAACTCTAGTTAAGAATTCAAAGCTCATTTCAATAGCTTCTTCTTTAAAATAATCACCAAAACTCCAATTACCCATCATTTCAAAAAATGTAAAATGAGTCGCATCACCAACTTCATCAATATCTCCAGTTCGAATACATTTTTGACAATTAACAATTCGATTACCAAGTGGATGAGGTTCGCCCATTAAAAAAGGAACAAGCGGATGCATACCAGCAGTTGTAAAAAGAACAGTAGGATCATTTTCAGGAATAAGTGGAGCACTAACTATTCGTTTATGATTCTTTTTTTCAAAGAATTCAACATATAATTTTTTTAAGTCATTTGCTTTCATTATTAATATTGATTATGATTTGTTTTTTAAACTTTTCTAAAGGAATATAAAAATTAATGCTACAACAATACCAATATAGTTTAATGCCATAAACCAAGTCTGCCCCCATGAAAAACCAGGAAACTTCCAATCAAAAACAGGCCAAAGAAAAGGTGTTGGTAACATTTTACGACTGTGGGTTGGAATATCAATCAATACATGTAACGGCCAAGCCCATAAATAAATAGGAATTTGTCGAGTAAACAAAAACACTAAAACAAAAACTAATGCAATCACAAAGACACTATGTGTTAATCCATATAATACATGAATCCAATTTGGCAAAGCATCCAAATCTGGTCTTCGAAATTCTTTTTTCATTTTACCAGTTGCTATTGCGTAAAACAAATAAATAGTCCAAGAAAATAAATCAGGCATTATTCCAAAGAATATTGCAAGCCAAATATTACCTGTAGCATAAAATATTATAAAACTCCAAATAGCATGTGCAAAAGTATCCATTTACAAATAAAACAAGATTGATTATTTAAAATTTACTCAAGATTAATAAATAAATTCTCATTCCCAAAATATAATAACATGATACATGCAATTAGCGGAGCAGAAATCCCTTATGACCCTTTAATAAGAGCATTATGTATGAGTGCTTTTCACGATAATCCAAAAGGATGTTCTAAAAGAGGAGTTAAAGATAATTGTCCTCCAAAGATAAGCATGATTGATGATTTCTTTGATATGGAACAAAACTTTGCAATAATATATACTGCTTTTAAAATTGGCGAATGGTCTGAAAAAATAATTAGTAAAAATCCTCAATGGAAACCAGATATTTATCCAGATACTCCAAGAAAAGGAGCAGAATATGTTGCAGATATTACTGCTAAACTTAAAGAAAAACGTTATGATTGGCCAAGAGATCATTTTCCAGAACAATACGAACCTTGGGAGTCAAAAAGAGGCTGGTATAATCCTCGACAATGGCAAGAAACAGCAAAAGCTGAACTTCGAGAAGAAATCGTCAGATTCAAAGAAGCATGGCCAGGTTATACTGTTGACACCAATCCTGAAGCCAGAGGTGTAAATGTAACTGGTTTAATGGCCAATGTGGGCATCACTCTTGATTGGCGTTGGCCACTCCCTCACGACATAAAAAATGTTACATACAGAGTAGCGCTTGCAGGCCATCTAAAAAAATAATTTTTTTAATAAAATTTATATATCATTAGTTCTAAAAATCTAAGTATGAGAATTTGGATGCATTTTATAATAACTGCAATTCTTGCTGCAACTCTTTATCCTTTTTACAATTGGATGGTTGCATTTTTATTCGTGGGCGCAATCTTGGTTGATTCAGATCATGTTTTATGGTACTGGTTCAAACACAAACAATTCTCTCCAACAAAAACTTTCAAATATTGTACAGACATAGAAAAATATTCTGACATTAAAGAGTATAAAGGAGCAATTATGATATTTCATACTTGGGACGCACTATTAATCTCTTTTATCATCGCATTATTTAGCAATATTTTCTTGATGATTTTTATTGGCCTTGCAGTTCACTTGATTTGTGATTTCTTGTATTCATACAAATTATTCAAAGGTTTTAACTTCCAATATTTGTTTAAAAAGTCAAGTATTAAATTTTTATGGAAAAAATACATTCTAACTACTAAACAGTAGTCAAAATAGAAAGATTTATATATGAATAAACGATTTTTAGACTAAAATGAGCCAAAAACCCATCTACGGATTTGACTTTGGAACTAGTAATTCCGCTATTTCAATAATTCAAGACGGCAAAGCCAAATCATTAGACATTAACCAATACGGGCAAGATAAAACAATTATGCCAACTTTACTCTATTTTAATGAAAAAGAAACTTTCTTTGGAAGTGAAGCAGAATCAAAACACCGTGAAGTAAACGATCCAAAAGCAAGATATATTCGTGCAATCAAATCAGCAGCATCAATTGCTTATCAAGACGGAACAAATATTCATGGAGAATATAGAACATTTGTTGATTTAATAAGCACATTTATTTCTCACGTAAAAGAAAAATCCGATTCAATCGTTGGAGAAGATGTAAAAGATATAGTTATTGGTAGACCAGTTAAATTCTCAGATAATAAAGAAGACGATCAATTAGCACAAACAAGAGTATATGAAGCAGCTGAAAAAGCAGGATTTGAAAATATCCACTTCACATATGAACCAATTGGAGCAACATTTAATGCAACAGAATCCCTTAATTCAGGAGATAATATTCTAACTTTTGATTTTGGAGGAGGAACATTAGATTTTCATTTATTAAAATATAATGGTTCAGAAATACAAACAATTAATACTCATGGAATTCCAATCGGAGGAACAGATATAACAAAATATATTTTAGCTCATAAAGTTTTAAGTCATTTTGGACAAGGAGTAGAGTATACTGATAAATGGAGAGATTGGAGAAGCGGAACTAAATCAGTACCAAATAGCCTACCAAGTTCATTCTTAGATTTTGATACTCAAAGAGATAGCAAATATTATCAAAGGTTATATGATTCAATAAAAGAAGTACAATGGGAAGCAAAAGAAGGACCATTACCTCAATTAGAAGCGTTAAAAACTTGTTTAGAAGAAAGATATTTCTTTGACATATTTGATGAAGCAGAAGCAGCAAAAATTGCCCTTTCATCAAATGATTTAACAAAAATCCGATTTAAGAAAAAAAATGTAGATATATCAGAATCAATATCTAGAGCTGATTTTGATGATATGTTATCCTATCGTGTTGAGAAAAAAATAACTAAAGGACTTGAACAATTATTTGAAGATTCAGAAGTTCAAGCAGAAGATATTAATGTTATACTTCGAATAGGAGGCAGTAGTGAAATACCTTTTTTCTCAAATCAATTATCCCAATTATTCCCTGCATCAAAAATTATTAGAAGCGATATTTTTGGCGGAGTTTCTAAAGGTCTTGCAAGAATAGGCCACGATAATATTTCACAGTACTTAATTTAATGGAATATTTCCAAACAAGAAGAGGTAAATTTATATATTATAATTTTACTTTTTACAATACTACTAATAGTGAAAGGTGATGAAGTGACAAAATATAATGTTGGATGGGGCTTTACAAAAGCTTGTAATCAAAACTGTTTACATTGTTATAATGCCTCTGGTAAAAAAGGAAATGATGAGCTTTCTTTAGAAGAAGCAAAAAAAGTTGTTCTAAAACTTAAAGAAAATAATGTTCAAACTATAAATTATGGCACTGGTGAATGTGGCCTAATACCAGAATTTTGGGATATTGTTGAATTCGTTAATTCAAAAGGTTTAATTCAAGGATTAACTAGTAATGGATGGAGTGTTAATGATAAAACTATTGATAAAGTTAAGAAATATATGAACGATATTGATATTTCAATTGATTATGGTACTAAAGAAAAACACAATCATTTCAGAAGACATCCTGATGCTTGGAAAGATGCAATTCACGCTTTAGAATTATTAAACAAAAGCGAAATGGAATTTAGTATTGTTACTTGTATACATGCAAAAAATTGTTCTGAAGAAAACATAAGCTCAATTCTTGCTCTAGCTAAGAAATATGGTTGTGATTTACGAATTAATTGGTTTAGACCAACTGGCAGAGGAAAGGAAAATAGTGATTTAAAATTGAGTGTTGAACAATTTAACAAAGCATTAATTTTCTTACTTAAAAATTCTGAAATAAAAGCAGTACCTGACTCATATATTTCTGCAGTCTTAGGAATTAATGCAAGAAAAGGATGTCCTTGCGGAAGCGAATCTTTTAGAATAACACCAACAGGCAAAGTCGTTCCTTGCGTATATTTTACTAAAGAATTGGATAATTTTAAAATTCAAAAAACAGAATTTAAAAAAGTTATTTCATCAGAACCATTTAAACAAATAAATAATAGAGATTTAGAATTTTGTAAAGATTGTGAATACCTTGAAAATTGTAAAGGCGGTTGTGCTAGTAGAGCTTTTTTAGAATTTGGTTCAATGAATGATCCTGATGCATTTTGTTATAAAAAAGCAGGAATTAAAGAGAATCCCTTTAAAGATGTGAAGTTTTCATATAAACCAGAAGGTATTAAAGTTCACGATAATTATTTGTGTACAATAATCCTTAAGCCATTATGAAAAAAAAATTAATCATAAAAAATTGTTTGTTTCTAAATGAAGAGATTAATCTTTCTAGATGTAAATTTATGTTAATGGAAAATGGAGTTATAACTTTGATTAGCAATACTAAACCAAAGATTAACGCAGAAATATTTGATGCAAAAAATTATTTAATCACTCCAAGTTTTGTTAATGCACATTTTCATCTTGGAGAAACAATTTACAAAGATTATGCCAATACTAGTTCTTTAAAAAATTATTTAGAAGATACAGAAAATATCAACAAACTTTTCAAACCGTCTTCACACCATATAATTTCAGAAGTTTCATTATTAGAAGCGATTAAACACGGAACATCAATAATCTCTTGTTCTAGAGGATGGAATGCAACTAAAAAATCAGGACTTCGTGGAGATTTAGGATTTCCTCTTATGAAATCAGATAAACTCAAACAATTCTTTGTTAATTTTGAAAAGCAATTTTCTGAGAAATCAAAAGAGTTTCCAATTCAATTTCAAACAAATAATAATCAAATTGTAATGGGTTTATGGATTCATTCTTTAAACATGATTGATGAATCCGCTTTAAAAAAAGCAGCAATCATTTTCAAAAAAAATAAGAATATTAGTTTAACTCTTCATTTAGCTGAAACTAAAGAGCAAACAGTTCAAATAAAGAATAAATATGGCTTAAGTGAAATCGAATTACTTGAAAAACACGGTTTGTTAAACAAAAGAACCAATCTTATTCATTGCAATCATTTATCATTAAAAGATGTTTCTCTTATTGCTAAAAAAAAGGCAAATATCACTATCTGTCCAGTATCAAATAAAATTCTTAGTTCAGGTTTTCCAAATTTAGAATTATTTTTAAAAAAAGGCATTAATGTATCAATTGGAACTGATGGATTAGCAACTACTGAATCAGCTTCACTTTTACAAAACGCTAAAAGAACTAAAGAACTTCTAAAAATAAAAATTTCTGACAAAGAACTAATAAAAATGATAACAATTAATCCTGCAAAAACGCTTGGATTTTCTTCAGGAATAATTAAAGAAGAACTGTTTGCAGATTTAAATTTTTTCAAAATTAAAAATGACAAAACCACATTAAAAGATTTATTAAATGAAAATCTTATTTTAGAGCATTTAATTATTGATGGAAAATTTGTTATGAAAAAAAATAAAATTTTAACTCTTAACGAACAAAAAATCAAGAAAGATTTTCAAAAATTAGTATCTAAAGTTAAAAAGTATAAAGCAGACTTAGAAAGCATAAAAAACAATAATTTAAAATTGTTCAAAAGTGAAAAAGGCAACAATATTGATTTTGTAAAAAAACAAAAATGTCAATTTAAAGTCGCACTTGGATTTAATTCAGAATATCGCTACGCAATTCAAACGCCAGGTTTTCAACAAATTTATTTTTTAATTAACAAACATAAAGATTTTTTTTGTGAAAGATTTTATTATCCTGATAAAGAAATAATTTCAATTCACAAAAGAAATAATATTCCATTACTAACTGAAGAAGGTAATACTGAGCTAAATAAGAAAGAGCTACTTTTTTTCAGTTTTAATTATGAAGGCAATTATCCTAAATTCTTTGAAATGTTAAATTTGAGTAATTTACCAGCTCTTTCTAAAGATAGAAATGAAAAAGAACCGCTTCTCATAGGAGGTGGCATAACTCTTACTTATAATCCTGAACCATTAGCACCATTTTTTGACATCATTATAATTGGAGAAGCAGAGCCAGTCATTCCAAAACTTTTAGAACTATACAAGAGTTTGAAAACAAAAGGTTTTTCTAAAAAAAGATTCTTATCAGAAGCTTATAAAATTCCAAGCGTTTATATTCCTTCATTAAAGAAAAAAACAATTCTAAAAGCTGTTAATTTAGATATTAATATTAAACAAGAAGCAAGCATCATATCACCATTTTCATACTGGCCAAATTTTTTGTTTATTGAAACTACTCGTGGCTGTAATAAAGGTTGCAGATTTTGTGTTTTAACTCAAGTGTTTGATAAGATGCGACATAAATCAAGTCAAAATGTTAAAGAACTTTTGAAAAAAATGTCTAAATTTACTAAGAAAGCTCGTTTTGTAACGCCATCAGACACATACCATCCGAATTTTAAGGAATTATACCAACTCTTAAATAAACATGGCTATACAGTTGAAATGGGCTCTGTAAGAGCAGACTCATTAAACACTCCTTTCTTCAAAGAAATTCTAACAAAAAACAAGATTCCAAAATTAACAATTGCTCCAGAAGCAGCATCTGAACGTATGCGAAAAATCATAAAAAAGAATATTTCTAACAAAGATTTATTTATTTCGGCAGAAATCGCAGGCAAATATAACATTAAAGAATTAGGAGTTTTTTACATCATTGGTTTTCCAAAAGAAGAAGAATCTGACCGTTTAGAAATAATTAATCTTACAAAACAATTAAGAAAAAAACTAGATTCAAAAGGCGGGAAAAAAACAATAATAAAAGTTACTATTAATAGTCATATAAAAAAACCTCACACATATTTTGAAAAATATGCACAACAAAAAGTAGAAGAATACGAAACATCAATTACTAACATAACAAAAGAATTGAAAAAAATTCCAAATATTATAGTGCAAAGAATGGATAAAAATCTTTTAGCTTTAGAAGGATTTATTGTTAGAGGAACTGCTCAAGATGGTTTAAAATTATTTGAAATATACAATAATAAGAAAAACATAAATATAACCTATAAAGATTTAAAAGATAATATTAAAGATTTCAACAAATATTTTAAACCTAAGAAAGGAAAACTTCCTTGGTGGTTTGTGAAATTATAAAAATAACACCTTAATCTATGGTTGCAACAATTATTGTTTGTGGATAAGAAAAGTTTACTTCTTTAGAAAAGTTTGTTTGAAGATAAGATTTAATATTTATTATTGCTCCAGCAGATATTTCTTTCAGACTTACATTATAAAAAAAATCTAATAAATTTATAGTTTCATTTATTGAAGGAATAGTTAATTTTACATCCGCTTCTTTTATTCGAACAGAAAATCCTTGTTTTTTTAAAAGATTTACAATTTTATCAACTTTTAGAGATGCACCATACTTTTCATTTAAAACATCTTTTCTAAAAAAATCCATGAATTCTTGTAACTCGCCTTCAGCAGATTTAATAACTATCAAAAATTTCCCTTTTTCATTCAAAAAACCTTTGATTTTTTTTAAAGTTTGTTCTAAATCTTTCAAATAATAAATTGAATGTGAAGAAAGAATAAAATCAAATTTTCCATTCAATTTAACAGTTTCAAATTTTTCATTAAAAAGATTCAAATTAGCATTTATTAAATTATTTGTTAACTCTTTCAATCTTTTTTTAGCAGGCTCTATAACTGTAATTGATGAAAATTTAGAAGATAAATTTTTTGTTAACTCTCCATTTCCAGCCCCAATATCCAATAAAGAAGAATAATTTGATTCAATTTCTGAAATTAATTCAAACAATACTTTTTCCTTTTCATCACACCATTTAAGATAATTCTCGTACGAATTTGAATTTGAAGTATAAACAACAGATTCCCTTGGAATTAATTTCTCAGTCATAAAGTTCATCTTTTGAATCTTTGTAAAATTCTTCAGGAAATTGTTTAAAACTATTATTAGTTCTTTTTAATTTACAACAAATATCACAAGAATCCTTTTTGAGATTTTCAATTGTTTCTAAAACTAATTTGGTACTCTTTTTTCTTAATTCTTTAATTAAATCCATATGTTGTTTTTTAGAATCTTTTTTTATATCTCCTTTTGAATATACATCTCGAGAAGAAGGATCATCTACTTGAACAGCAATTGCAGCATAACAAAGTCCGTATAGTCTTGCAAAAGTTGCTTCAGGATCAAGAGTTTGACCAACAATATCCCAACCCATCTTTTCATAGAATTCTAATTCTGCTTTTGTTTCAATTCTTGGCCATCCATGAAAACAAACATAAGTTGCATTTGTATTAATATCAAATGGCATCTTTTTTGATGAAAGTATTATTTTATCAGTTAGATGTCTGCAAATTGGTAAAAACATTTCTGCATTATGAAAAGGATAATTTTGATTGCATGAAAATTTATAATTGCCCATTCCAACTAAATCTTGAACAATATATGTTCTTCCAAGAGGATTTGATTTTTTTATACCGCCAACAATAAATGTTCCTATAAGTTTTTTTGCACCTGAATTCGCTACTGCTTCTATAGTCTGTTGTGCATTTATCGCATCAGAAGTTACTTTTTGACCTTCAAATCTACCATATATTATTAATACTTTTTTACCTGATATCGTTCCATAATAACATCTATGTACAGGTCCAAATGAAGTATCAATTGTTATCCTTTTTAGATTGAATTTCTTTATTACTTCATCACTTCGCATAATTATTGCAATATCAGGTTTACTAGGTGTAGTTAAGCTCATTTTTCATCCTCCTTTTGAAACAACTTTTCAAATAAATTGCTCAAATTTTCTGAATTTATTAAATCATTAATTGTAATAAAACGAACATTATTTGCTACAGCATTAAGACCTTTTAACATAGGGCTATGACCTTTTAAATCCTTGCTTTCTGTACAAATAACTGTCGGATGATTAAATTTTAGCGAATAACCTAGTTCTATAAAAGAACCATCAGTTCTAAATGGAACATTTTCTGAAATGTTTGGAAATAAAAATAAATTAAAATCAGATTCAGATAGGTGTTTTAAATCTCTTTTTACTATTAATTCTGATGTTGGAATATTAACTCCATAATTTTCTGCTTCATGAGCTGAAAAACAAACAAAACCTTCTTCTTTAATTTTAGAAGTAATATTTTTAAATAATAATTTCAATTTTTCATCAAAGACTTCTTTATTTATGGCTTCGGTTATTGGTCCGCCAACAAATAGTTTATTGATTTGTTTATTATTAATTAACAATTAAAACCCTCCTATTTTAAAATATAATTTTTCACACAGTAATCTAATAATTCTCTTTGATTAAATAAACCAGTATTAATACTTATTGCTCCAAGCTTTTCTGATTCTTGTTTTAAAGCTAATTCTAAAGCAGGATCATCTATTGTTTGTAAATCTACTGCAGATGCATCAGTTTTAGTTCCTAATCTTTGATGTTTAATTTCATTTGAAGCATGTAAATAAAACATTAAATCTGGAGTCGGAATTTTTGAAAAATCTATTTGTTTCAAAAGCTGTTGATATTCTGTATTTGATCTATGTACTTCAGAATACGAAAGTTTTGAAGCAATATATCTGTCCATTACAACTGTAATTCCTGAGCTTATCAAATCATTTGCTTCTTCTATTAGCCCATATAAATCTTCAACATATAACATATCTTCTTCTAATGAAGGCAAACTCAAAGATAGCTCTAAAATTGAATCCCTATTTTTTTCAGAAGGAATTGCTTTTCTATATACTGCTGAAACTTCATTTTCATTTAATGAATCAACTATTCCTCTTGCTAAAGTTGATTTTCCAACAGAAGTATTTCCTTCTAGTACAATCAATTTTGGAACAGTTATAATGTTTGAAATTGAATCTAAAGTCATGTTACTACTATTACGTAATTACTAATATATAAATGTTTCTGTTTTTTAAGTTAATTTAAGCTTAAAAAAGAAAAAAACCAATTAGATAAAACAATCTAAGTTCAACCCCTATTTTGAAATCAAAATAAAAATTACGCTCTAATAACTGTTGGACTGAAGAATCTTTCTTGAAATTCTACCAAAGCCAATATTTGCTCGTCAGTATAAGAAGATCCTTCAGGAACAACGATTAACTTATCATCGTCATCATCAGATCTTTTAACAACTGCAATGCAAGTACCAGTGAACTCATCTTTAGGTTCAAAAACACCTAGAACATAAGCATCCAACTCCTCGCCATCAGGAGACATAGTTCCTTCAATAAAACCGTAGTTAACAGTGTAAATAAAATCATGCTTAGGATGTTTTGATCCCAATGGTCGATCCATTTTCACAGTAACAGTTTTATTTAAAAATTCTTTTGAGTCGTTCATAAAAATAAACATTCTACAAACCATTTATAAAGTTTATTATTTAAACAAAATTGTAAAATAAGTTCATTATAAATCAGAATTTAAATAACTCAATATAAAATTATAAAGAAATAAAATAAAAAAGAAAAAATGCTCAGAAATAAATTTCTGGCAAGTTCAAAATTAAAATTTTAAAATAAAAAAAACTTAAGCTGCTATCTTTAAGTTCAAACTATCGACAAAGTCTTTATATCTGTTTCTTAAAGTAACTTCTGTGATTCCAACTGCAGTTGCAACTTCGTTTTGAGTTCTTCGCTCTTCATTTAATTTTGAAGCCGCATAAATCGCTGCTGCTGCTAAACCTAATGGATTTTTTCCAGAAGTAATTTCTTTTCTTTGAGCTTTTTCTAATAGTCTTATTGCAACTGTATGTGTCTTTTGACTTAATGCCAAATTAGAAACATATCTGCTTACATAATTTGTTGGATCGCTTTGAGTTACTCTTAAATTTAATTCTCTAACAATGTATCGGTAGTTTCTTCCAATATCTTTTTTATTAATAGCAGTAACTACTTCAATATCATCTAAAGTTTTAGGAATCTCATAGTTTCTACATGCAATGTATATAATTGATGCAGCAATTGTTTCTGTATTTCGTCCTTTTACAAGACCTTTTTGAGCTGCATGAGTATAAATTCTTGCCGCTTCTTCTTCTACAGTTTTGCTTAATTGTAATACTGAAACAAGTCTTTGGATTTCAGCAAGAGCGATTTGCAAATTTCTTTCAATTGCACTTGCAACGTTTCTTTGCCATTTTCTTAATCTAAAGTATTTGTCTTTGTTAGATTTATTTAATTGGTATATATCAGATTTGGATCCGATTTCAGTTCCTAATCCTTTGTCAGCGTGCGTATATGATAAAGGTGCTCCTGTTCGTCTTTTTTTGTCAGCGGATTCTGAATCAAATTCTCTCCATTCTTGTCCAAAGTCAAATAGTTTATCTTCTATTACTAATCCACAATCATTGCAGATTACTTCACCTTTTTCCTCTTGATGAGAAAGTTTAAGTCCGTTACATTCAGGACATGTTTTAGTTAATTTCATATTCTATTCCCTCCTTTTTATAAATTATAATTAATTTATGCGATCTCCCCCAAGATCGAGTTCTTAACGATTTATATCAAAACCTGATATATCGAAAGACCTATTTAGTATATAAATGTTTCGGTTCCTCTCCTCTGAGAGAGAAAGTGTCATCATTCTATAGCAACTAATCACTCGAGAACATGCCAATCAGAAATTTTACCTTTTTCACAATTACTAAATTCTAAACCAATAATATGAGGTTCTTCTTTTAATGAAAAAGTAATATTCAAAGTAGAATTCGCAGGTACCCGTTGATTTATCTCTTCAATCTCAGTCTCGCCACGATTATCAGTTTGATATTCATAAGTTTTAGCAATCCGTTCAACAACTACAGATTCTTTTTTATCATTAACAACTAAGAAATTCATAGTCAAATCTGAAGTCGAAAAATAAACATCAGTTAATTCAACATTCCTAGCATCAAGCCGGTATTTGCAAGAACCATCAGAATTAAGATTGTTAATCTTACCATAAGTTAATTTAAAATTACTAGAAATAGACGGTCCAAAAATAGAAATCCCTATGACTAATATCAACACTATAATAATAACATTCGCAATCTTTCGATTTTTAGAAAGCTTTTCTTCATTATCAAAAAACGCATGACCTATGCTTTTCTTAAAAATTTTCCAGAAAGATTCGTCTTCTTTATTTTTCCAACCAACTTTGTGTTCATCAACTATTGGAACTTCTCGAATTTCAGCACCACACCTAGCACAAAAACTATCCTCTCCCTCGACTTTAAATCCACATTTACTACAAAAAGGCATTATTTTAGAAAGAAGTTTTACTATTTAAAAGTTAAGTTTCTTAACAAGCGTTAATAGAAAATTATATAAATAAACTAAATTTAATTAAAAAAAGATAATTAAGCTTTTGATAGAAAAGCGAGGGTGACAGGGGTGTTACAAGTGAAAAAATTAAATGTATTTCTAATAGTACTAATAGTATTATGTACAATGATGAGTTTTGCAAGTGCGCAAACAGCTAACTTAACCGTTACACACACAGCAATTCCAAGTTCTGTTGTTAATGGCGATACAGTTACATTCATGATTAATGTAACCAATGGCGGTCTAATCAATTTAACAGGTCTTGAATTATTTTATCAATATGATGGAACTTATTTTGATTTTGACACCCTAACTAACGAAACAACCCCTTTATTCGATACATATAATCAAACAGAAAACACTGTTGAATGGTTATTCGATCTTAGCAACGGAACCACAACTAGTTTTTTGATTAACTTCACAGCGATTCTTGCCGGAACAGGAGTTAACAATGCAACTGTTGAAAATGCAACAGACTACACAGTTTACACTAATGCAACAGAAAGTGTAACCATTAATGCATCTCCTATAACATCAATTTCTGTAAAAAAAACTCTTCTAAACCCTGGAAACCCTACAGTAGGAGATACTGCAAAATTCTTAATAAATATCACCAATAACGGAACTACACCAATAACAGAAGCATGGTTATTTGATGATTATAATAATACATTTTTAGTCTTTACTGGCGAAACAAATTGTCTCCCATATTACTATAATAATACTGAAGGATCAATTGAATATAATTTAACAGAATGTAATGGAGGAGTATTAGCTCCAAGTTCAAGTGTTGAAATTTTAGTAAACTTTACAACAATAAGTGCAGGAACAACATCAAACTCTGCTGAAGGATATTTTGAATATGAAGGAGTTGATCCTAATGCAAGTAATACTGAAACAGTAACTATTGATGCTGCAGGACCTCCTCCAGCAAGCCCTGCTTTAAACGTTACTTTAATCTACCCTACAGAAGGTTTAGAAATTACAAGTAATGAATTTGAAATTAATTTCTCTGTTAATGCAACTGCTACTTGTGTACCTGTTGCAAATATTTCATTTGGACCGCCTCAACCAAGTTTACCAACTGGTTGGGATATGATTGGAATGCCCGCAAACGATATTTCAGGAGAAGATTCTACATTCACAATGCTTCCAAATGGAAACTATGAATGGAATGTAATGTGTACTCTGGATAGCTTCGATTGGTACTGGGCTTCTGCTAACAAAACTTTTGTAATGAATGGAAGCATGCCAGATTGCTTTGGTATAGGAGATGAATCTACTTGTAATTTAGATTCTGATTGTTACTGGGAAAGTTTTGCAGATGCATGTTTTATTGATTGCACTCAATTTGATTTATTAGAAGGTGGAAATATAAGCACTTGTGAAGGAGCATTCGGAGGAAATATTTGCGAATGGGACCCTAATGGTGGATGGTGTGATCCTGCATTTGGAGAAATGGATAAAGGATTCGATGGATTCTCACCATGTTTTGACTTCGATGGAAATCAAAGTGCATGTGATGCAAATAGTGATACTTGTGTATGGTTCTCACAACCTAATTGTCCTGTAGGTGATTGGTGTTATGATGTAAATGGAGGAACAGATCATGGATTCTGTGATCCTAATAACTTTGATTGGGGACAAAATTATGATTGTTGGAATTATGACGGAAACCAAACTGGTTGTTCAGCTGCTGAGCAAACTTTAGGTTGGGCTTGTCAATGGTCAGCTGACCCTTGGTATTTCGGACCTACTGGTGCAGGAGATAAAGGATGGTGTAATCCTGCTATGTTTGGTAGTGGTGGAGGAGACTTCGGCGGATTTGGCGGAGGAACTGCAGGTGGTTGTTGGGATTATGGAGATCAAACAAATTGTGAAGATGCAACTGCAGGAGGATTATTATGTAATTGGGTTCAACCACCAGCAAGTGGTTGGTGTGAAGAAAAAGGATGTTGGAACTATTGGGATTCAACAGCTTGTGGAAATGCACCCACAGTAGAAGGATGTGAATGGAACTCAGAATTTAATTATTGTTATAAAGAAGAATGTTGGGATTTAACAAGCTTAGCTTCTTGTGAAGCATCATCTCTTGACTGTAATTGGTATAATAATACTTACGGTGGAGGCGGTTGGTGTGAAGAAAACGGTTGTTGGAATAATGACTGGACTAACTTAACTACTTGTGAAGCACAAGCAGGTTGTAAATGGAAAGATCCTTGGTGTGAAGAAGATGGATGTTGGAACCAAGGAAGTTCTGATGACTGCGTTAATAATTCAGGACTAAATTGTCAATGGATGACTAGTTCAAATGGTTGGTGTGAACAAGCTTGGTGTTGGAATTATGATGGCACTAACGAAAGTGCTTGTGTTAACACAACTGCAGCTGCAGGACTTGATTGCCAATGGGATGCAGGAAATAATTTATGTTATGAAGATTTCAAAAAATGTAATGAATATAATAATATGTTCGAATGTTTTGGTACTGGATGGTGCTTCTGGGATGGAGTGGCAGGCAATGGAAATTGTTCTGAACCAAACTTCGGTCCTTCAGATTTCTTTAATCCGGGCTGTTGGGCATTTGATAAATCAGCAAGCAAATGTGGAAATATAACCACTTGTACTTGGACCGGAAGTGCTTGTACAGATAATGGTGCAGATACAAATAATGGAGTACAATGTGCAGACATAAATAATTCAGCTTTCTGTAACGCAATACCTAAGCTTTCATCATGTTGTTCATGGAATGGAACTAGTTGTGAAGATGCGCCTTATACAACTGCTTGTCAGGATAATCTGCAAGAACCTCCAGTAGGAGCTTTTTTCTGTGATGATTATAATGCAGTAGGAAGTAAAAGTACATGTGACCAAATCGCTGGTGACCCTTGGTACATGCCATGTACATGGGATAATAGTACTAGCAGATGTAGCTTTGCATTCGATAACTTCTTTGGTGGAGATGCAAAAGGATTTGAATTTAAAGATTTAAACAAAGGAAGTTGTGTTGATGCAGGTGGAGTTTGGAAATCTGAACAATGGAAAGATAATACTGGCACTACATATTGGGATGAATGGTGTGAAATGGGCTTTGGTTTTGGAAGTGAAACATGTGCTAACTCTTGTTGGGCTTGTGAATTCCAAAATAATGGATCAGTATGGACTTCTCTAAATGCTTCCAGAGGAGCATGTCAACAATCTGCAGCAGGATGTACTTTCTTTGCAGACCCATATGCATTCAACAATTATGGATGGTGTGATTTTGATTTTGCAAAATCAGGAAATTGTGAACAAAACTGTTGGGATTGCTGGGACTCAAGTATGTGTAAAGACAGCAATGCAAATTGTAAATGGTTCACAGATCCTTGGAATGATAACAATGGATGGTGTGACGGTAAAAACGTAAAAACTTGTGACAATGATTGTTTCCAATGTTGGGATTCAAATAACTGTGGAGATAGTGAAGCAGGATGTACTTGGGATTCAACTTATTGGTTCTGTAAACCAGAAGGTAATGGTGACAGCGGTCAAGAATCAGAAGTTTGTTTTGACGGTATAGATAACGATGCAGATACTTTCATTGATTGTGCAGACCCTTCATGTATGTTTGATAATTTCTGTGGTGGATCAGCAATGTTTGATTCAAACTGTCCAAGTATTCAAAATAATAATACTTGTGATGCACAAGGTTGTGTTTGGATTACTGATCAATGGAATAATTCATGGTGTGATATGAATGGTTCTCAATGTTGGTTATACGATGATAACTCTGGTGATTGTAATGCAGCTAGCGGTTGTCAATATCAAAATATGACTTCATTTGGTAACAAAGCAGATAATTTCTTCTGCGAAGTTAACAAAACCATGATTGATTCATCAAGTTGTTGGAACTACAACAATAATACTTGTGATGCACAACCAGGATGTACTTGGACAGACGATCCATGGTGCCAAGCAAACCCTGAAGCTGATTGGTGTTCTGGAACTCCAGGATGGTGCGATAGTGAAGTATTCTCATGTTTCCAATACGACGGAGATGCAACAAATTGTAATTTACAAAGTCATTGTCAATGGATGAGTGATTGGTTCGACCCTAATAGTGGTTGGTGTGACCCAATTTGTTTCAGCAGAGATAATAATACTTGTGTAGATCAAGTTAATCTTTCAGGAACTTTAACTTCAGGCGTTTGTGAATTAAAAACAGCTGACCAAATGGGTTGGTGTGAACCTGAAAACATGTTTAAAGGATGTTGGGATTATTCAAATAACTCGACTGCTTGTGATGCTGATACTGCTTGTGCTTGGATAAATGATCCATTTACTGGCGGATTCTGTGGAGATAAGTTCGCACAAGATATGACTTCAGGAATGGACCCTAGTCCACCTTTAGATTTAGGTTCTGATGATTGTGCTGCAGGAATATCTAATCAAACAGATATTTGTTTCCTTGGAATAAAAGACGGACCTGAAAAATTAGGATTTGGAACAGAAGTATTTTCAATGGAAGAAACTGCTTTATGTAAATATAAATTCCCTAATGAACCTGCTTTCAACGGTAATAAAACTACTAAGTTTTACTGGTATGTTGATTTCAACGGAGTTAATACTGGTGGTTGTAATGCTACTGATGATGATTCTTTAGTCGGATTTGATATGAAAATTAAATACAAAGCTAAAGAATTAAACGGTGAACTTGTAGAGACTAAGGTTGTTTACAAATGTCTTGATGGTCAATGGTCTCCTTCAAAGATAAAGATGAATCCTTGGGCCGAACAAATGTGTTTCATGGTTGGCGGAGGAGTTGTCACAATTAAGAAAGACGACTTAACTAAACTAAAAACTTTGGGATTATACAATAAGAGTGCAGATATGAGAATTTATGCAACTACTGCTGACAGTACTGGAGATGAAACTAATATTTCAGATTCAATCGGTCCTTTATGGTATACTCTTAATACGGCAGATTTCAAGTTTGAGAACTGTGATGGATTTGTTGATACAGATGGTGACGGACTAAAACCTGCAAATGACCCTGATTGTACTGACTTCCTAAAATATGGATTTGTACAACTTGAAAAAGGAACTGATTGTGATGACAATAAAGACAATGATGGAAATGGATTTACTGATTGTAATGATCCAGGATGTGCATATGATTTAAATTATTGTCCTGAAGTAACTGCTGGAGACGATAATAAAGCACCAAAGATTGTTTGGAAAGATGCTGAAGAATTTACAAATGGAGCATTTATTGGAATCGATACAAACGAACCAACAAATGCAACTATTGCATTCCATAAAGTAGATAACTTCTGTCAAAACAAAACTGCAAATTTCAAGAGTGCATGGATTTTCAACGATCCAAAGTTAGAAAATAACTTTACAAAGGATGATTATAGCTTCTGGCATGATTTCCCATTAGATCAAATTTACTTTGATGAAAATAGCGTTGTTTACAATTTTGTAATAAATACTACCTATTATTATAAAGTAAAAGTTTGTGATAAATCTGGAAACTGTGCTCAAAGTGCTTGTTCAAACTTTACAACAGCATTAACAGAAGATGAATACTTTGTTGGTTTTGACTTACCAGCTCCTGGAGATGATATAACAACTCCTCTTGGAAAAATGGCAGTTAATTTTGACTTTGGTGGTAGCACAGGAACTATTGATAGTAACTCTGGATTGAAAATTAACGAGAGTACAGGAAGAGATGTTAACTTGTCATTTAGTAATCCTAATGCAACAGATGCATGGGAAATTGACTTGGTAGGTTCAGACTTTGTTAGTGCACAAAACATTAACATAAGTGATGCATTCATTGCGAATGATACTGCTGACGGTATGATGGTTGGAATGAATAGTGACAAATGGGAAGAAATGGCTCAAAAACTTGGTGTTGACAAAATTAAAATTACAATACCTGGCGGAGTTACAAATTCCTCTAATGCAATAGTTAGACACTGTCCAGACAACGCAACATCTTTGAATGATTCAAGATGTATCAACTTAAGCTTGTCCGACATTAACTGCGAGTTCACTGCAACTGAGACTGTTTGTGAGATTCCAACATCAATTGGTTTCTCTGTCTTTGGAGTTGTTGAATCAGCTGGTGGAGATATAGAAGATGAACCTGTTACTCCTTCAGGTGGAAGTGGCGGTGGCGGAGGATTACCTCCTACAACAGTAACTACTTACACAAAGACCATGTCAGCAATTGCGTCTGGTGAAACAAAAACAGTTACTATTGACCAAACAACTTATTCAGGAGTACCTTTTACAGGTTTAGAATTTACTGCTTTGAATAGTTTAGCCAATGTACAACTTCAAGTTAAGAAACTTGCAAGCGCACCTGCATCAACAGGAAGTATTACTCATAAAGCTTACAACTATATTAGTATTACTGAAACTAATGTTGCAGACAGCGATATTACAGGTACAAAAGTAGATTTCAAAGTTGAAAAAACTTGGTTGACTAACAACTCTGTTACTAAAACAAATGTTGCTTTATTCCGATTTGCAGATAATGTTTGGAGTGAACAAGAAACTAGTTATTCGTCTGAAGATGCAGATTATGTTTATTATAATTCTGTAACTGGTGGATTTAGTTATTTTGCAATTGGTCAAAAAAGTGCTGAAGCAGTTGTAGAACCTACTACCACAACAGAAGATACTACTGAAGGTCTTGATGATGCTACGGGCGCAGCAGTAACAGATACAGTTGAAGAGGTTGTAGAGACTACTACTGAGGAAACTACTGAAGAAGAAAAAGCTCCTGCTAGTAAAGGTAGTAAATTTGCATTGTGGACTGTAATTGTGTTAGCAATTGCGGCTTTAGTATTGTTTCTTTGGAAAAAAGAACAGAATAAAGTCACAACTGTAAAGGATAAAACTGAAGCTTATGATGTTGATAAACCTCATGAGAACAAAAAGAGTCAGTTAGATATTTTTATCCAAGAACATTTTGCTAAAGGGCATTCTGAAGGCACAATCAAGGAAGCATTGCTTAAAGTTGGTTGGGATAAAGCAGATATCGAATCCAGTTTAAAGAAGCACAAGGATAGAAACAACTAAATTTATTTTTTATTTTGTTTGATTTTAAGTCGAACATGCCAGCAATTTTATTGCTGAGCATTTTCTTTCTTTTTCTATCATATTTTCACAACCTTTTTAAATAGATAATTTTTCTTTATTCTTAACTGAGGACACAGAAAGTGAATCCTCGGGAGGTATCAAAGATGGATTTTAAATTAAATATTGGCGACCCAAAGTCAGGTAAAACACACAAAAAAGATTTGACAGGAGACGACGCAAAGTTTCTTTCTGGTAAAAAGATTGGTGAAAAGATTAAAGGCGAACTTATCGGATTAACAGGATACGAGTTCGAAATTACAGGTGGTTCAGATTTCTGCGGATTTCCTATGAGAAAAGACGTTAGAGGAAGTCAAAGGAAAAAAATATTGATTGTTAACGGTGTTGGTACTAGACATACAAGAGCTGGTATGAGACTTCGAAGAACTGTTGCAGGCAATACTATTTATGCTAAAACAGCTCAAATTAACTTAAAAATTCTAAAACAAGGTAAATCTCCTTTAGATGCAGCACCAGATGCAGACGCACCAACTGAAACTCCTAAAGCAGAAGTAAAAGAAGAAGCTAAACCTGAAGCAAAAGCACCTAAAGAAGAGTCTAAAGCTCCAAAAGAGGAAGCAAAGGAAGAAGCTGCTGTTGAAGAAAAATCTGAAGAACCTAAAAAAGAAGTTTCTGAAGAGAAAAAAGAATAATTATTCTTTTTTATTTTATTTTTTTTATTTCTTTTATGAAAAATTTGTTTTCTTGTTTATTACTTACAGCAATTCTTAAATAACTTTTTTTAGAAAGTTTAAATGCCTTAGTATCAGTAACTAATACGCCATTCTTCTTCAAATTAGAGATTATTTTTTCAGTATTCTTATTCAAACTAGAAATATCCAATAAAAAATTTGTTGTTATTGAATCAGTATATTCTAAATTTATTTTATCAAGTTCATTAAATAAGTATTCTCTTTGTTTAGCAATATTCTTAACTGAGATTTCTACATGTGTAACATCTTTTACTGCTTCAAGAGCTAATTCTTGAGCTAATCCATTCGCTTTAAATGGAGAAGTTATTTTTCTTATTTGTTGAATTAATTCTTTATTAGCAACTATGTATCCTATTCTTAGAGCTGCTAAACCCATGATTTTAGAAAAAGATCGTGTTATAATCAAATTTTTATGCTTTTTTAATAATGAAATACTACTCACATTAGTTCCGTCTGCAAGAGCTTCATCTATTACTATTAATCCTTTGAAACATTTTATTATTTTTTGTAATTCAGATTTATTAATTGGTACTCCTGTAGGATTATTTGGATTGCATAAAAAAAGTATTTTAAATTGGTGTTTATTTGTCAAAGCTAGAATTTTTTCTGCTTTTAATTCAAAATTTAACATCGGAGAAAACCTTACCTTCCCACCCATCATATTTACATGAAATTCATATCTGTGAAAAGTTGGAGTTGGTATTAATACTTCATCATTTGATTCAACGAAAGTATGAGCAATCATTTCTAGACAACCATCACACCCATCTCCCAAAAGAATGTTTTGTGAACTGACTTCGGTATACTTTGCTATTGCTTTTAAAAGATCTCTATTTTCAGAATAATAATGCGTAATTGTTGATTCTTTAATAGATTTCAATCTATTTAGAACCTTTTTTGAAACTCCAAAAGGATTTATATTTAACGCCATATTTGACTTAACTCCTTTTTGTTCATCAGGAGCGTATTCTTCAATAGGCATTTTTCCTATTTCTTTTCTTACAAATTTCATTTGAATTTAAATTTCGCTTTAAAATGTCTTAAAGACAACTCTTTACCATATATTGCCTTAACACTTGGAATTTGTTTTCTATAGTCATATAAAACTTTAATGGATTCTGCGGCTGCTTCAAGGTCTTGTTGTTCATATCTTAATCGTGGTATTGCAAATCTGACAAAATTTACTTCCGGAAAAGTTTCTTTCTTGGTTTTTGAATTATAAGTTCCAAATGCAAAATTTCCTAATTCGCATGCTCGATGTCCATACAAACCCAATAATAATGCTGTGAATGCAATACCTCCAAAATCACCAGGTTTTTTATCAGTATCTTCAAAGAATTTATTCATATCTAAATATACTGCATGACCTCCTGGAGGAGTTAATACAGGAATTCCTTTATCAACTAATGATTTACAAAAAGTCTTAACTTGGTTTATTCTATAATCTAAATATTGTAGCTCAACAACAGTTTTTAATCCTTCAACTAAAGCCATTATATCCCTTCCAGACATACCTCCATAAGTAGGATGACCTTCAGTTAAAATTTGTAAATTAATTATTTGATCAGCTATTTGAGGATATTTTTTTTGGAAGTATCCATCTTCTTTAATAAATAGACCTCCACCCATATTTACCAAACCATCTTTCTTAAAACTAATAGTGAATCCATCAACATAAGTGAACATTTTCTTGACTATTTCTTTTATTGATTTATTTCGATAATTCTTATCATATTTCTTTATGAACCACGCGTTTTCTGAAAACCTACATGCATCAAAGAATAAAGGCAAATCATATTTATGCATTAAAGCAGATACTTGTTGAACATTATTCATTGATACTGGTTGTCCACCACCAGTATTGTTTGTTATAGTTAAGAATCCCATAGGAATTTTTTTATGAGATTTTTTTAATAAATCTTTTAATTTATCAACATCCATATCTCCTTTAAAATGATAGTTTGAAAGAGGATCTTTTAGTTGTTTTGAAAATAAATTTAATGCTTGGATTTTATTTGCCATAATATTCGCTTCCGTAGTATCAAAATGACCATTACTTGGAATAATCAAACCAGTTCCAAGTCTTCCAATTATAGAAAATAATGCGTTTTCACAAGACCTTCCCTGATGAAAAATAAATGCATTAGGTTTTTGTTTATTTGGATCATTAAAAAACTCTTTTCCAAAAATTTTTTGTACTTGTTTTTTTAATTGAAAATAACCCTTATTAGATCCATAAGATTCATCACCAAGATGCAATGAAGCCCATTGTTTATTAGTCATAGTTGTTGTTCCTGAATCTGATAAAAAATCAACACCCGTTATCATTTCAGCTGGAAAATTAAACACATTCATTCCTGACTTCTCTAGAACTTCCATTCTTTTTTTTACAGAATAAGGATGTTTAAATTCAACAGAATGGTTTACATAAGGTCTGGGCTTTGTTAATAAAGAATCTTCCTTTGGAAATATTTTATTTAAATCTTTAACGGCCATATTTATAGTATATGCTCGACAATTTATAAATATTGTTGTCCAGGACATACTTTTAAATAAAACTAATCATTCCCATAACTCAAATGTTGGGAATAAATTTAAAAAGATAATAAAAAAACTTCACTTAGAAGTAGCAACTAATAAATTTTTGGGTGGTAAAATGAGAGAAAAAATAGAACTTGAAGGGTATGTAGTAAACATCATAGATGAACCTTTAGAAGAGTTATCTAAAGATGAACAAACCAGATTTGGAGAAGGATGCGTTCCTGTAGCCAGAAAAGGATTTGGTAATGACGGAATAACATTAAGCGATATCTTATTACACGCACTAGATGTTAATACCGGAATATACATTGAAGACGATAAAGGTGAAATCGTAGGATTTGGAGGATCAGTACCTGAAGAAATTTATAATAGAACAGTTTTACATTTGAAAGGCACAGCAATACATCCAGATCATCAAAGTAAAAAACTTTACAACATCATAACACCAGTTAGAGTTTTAAGAGATGTAGAAAAATTAGGTTCTAACGTATTCATAGGATCAAGAACTCAGAGTCCAGTAGTATTCACATATATGAGTCAAAAACTAGGATTCTTTCCACAAGTAGATGCAAAAACGCCTGAAACAATTCAATTAATGTCTGAAGGATACGCTCAAAGAGCTAGAGAAAAACATAGTGATTTCAATACAAGTTTCAGATTTGAAATAAATGGAGGAATTGTAAAAAAAGTATATGCAAATTCACTTGCAACAATAAAAAATCTTCCCGCAGATTTTAATCTTGAAGACGCATCAAGCACTTTAAGAGATGGAATTACAAAACAAAAAGGTTATGAGAGATATGAAAATAAAGTTAAATTAAAAGGATTTAATCTAAAAGACATTCAAACAATTTTGAATGATATACCTGTTTCAATCCACGCTACATTAAAATATCAAGAACAAGGATTCTCAATGTATGGACCAACACTACCAAAATCAAGAGATCCAAAAGTGAATAAATTTATCGCAGATAATTTTGATGTACAAAACGGAGATGGAATTGTTTTATTAGGTCAATTTGATAAATCAACTTATTTGAACGCCTTAAAAGGCTTAACAAAAACAATTGATCCACAAGGTAAACTATACGAACGATTTAATATACAAAATACGATCGATTTAATATACAAAAAAATTAAATGAAACCAGATACTGTAATTCGGAACGGAGAAATATTTGACGGAAAAAAACTACTTGGAAAAGCAGATATTGCAGTTCAAGGAGATAAAATTTCGCAAATAGGCATAGTTAAAGCTAAAGGAACTACAGAAATAGATGCTTCCGGATTATTAGTAACACCTGGTTTTATCGATGTTCATACGCATGCAACTCTACACAATTTAAACAATAATAATGCTGCCAACTTAATTTATCAAGGAGTAACTTCAGTTGTTACTGGAAATTGTGGTTTTTTTGAAATTAATTCTGATTATTCAAATGAAGTTTCTAGTAAAGAAGAAATAATAGATTTAATGCAAGCATTTGATAAAGCAAATCCTGCAATTAATTTTGCAACTTTAGTTGGACACACTTCATTAAGAAAATTTGTCTTAGAAGGAACACAAGAAAGACCTGCAACACAAGAAGAAACTGCTAAACTCGTTGAATTAGTTGAACAAGCACTTGACATGGGTGCAATTGGTTTTTCAACAGGATTAATGTATAATCCAGGATCATTTGCCAAAGATGCAGAAATTGTGTCAATATTAAAAAAAGTTGCAGAAAAAGGTAAAATTTACACAACACACATGCGAAATGAAGATGATCAAGTTATTGAATCAGTAGATGAAGCATTAAGACATGCAACCGATGCACAAGTTAAACTACAAATATCACACCATAAAGCAGTCGGCAGAAATAACTTTGGAAAAGTTAATACAACTCTTGAAATGATTTCAAATGCTCAAAACCAAATAGATGTAAACACAGATTCATACGTTTATAATGCAGGTTCAGCAAGGTTGGATGCTATAATGCCTAAAGAAATATTTCAAGAAATAAAAGGAGATTTTTCCAACATAACAGACTTAACAAAATATGTTAAAACAATGGCCAAAAAAGGAAAACAAGAATTATGTGAAAACAGTTGGGAAGACATAATCATAACTTCTCATAAAGACAAATCCTTAGTTGGAAAAACAGTTTATGAGATTGGAAACGGTAAAAATTTAGAAGAGACATACTTCAATTTATTAAAAACAGATTCTGAAGCAAGAGCAGTATTTGACAATTTTGTTTCAAACAAAGATATTGAAACAGTTGTCAAACAACCATATACAATGATTGCTTCAGATGGATATTTATTAGATAGTAAAGATAGAAATATGATTCATCCAAGAAATTATGGAAACACTAGCAAGTTTATTTCAACTTATGTGAACTCAGGAATATTAAGTGTTGAAGAAGGACTTAGAAAACTAACTTCTCTTCCAGCAGATACATTCGGATTTACAGGAAGAGGAAGAATTAGTACGAGTTCATTTGCAGATATTGCAATTATGAACTTAGAAAATGTCAAAAATGTTGAAACAATGTCCGAACCATACAAGTTATCAGAAGGTATGAAATATGTTATTTGTAATGGTCAAACAATATTTAATGGAGAAATAACAGGACGAAACGGACGATTCATAAAAAGATAGGTAAAATAAAATGAACATAGATGAAATAGAAATTAGACATGTAAAACTCGATTTTGTTAGTCCACTCGAAACTAGTTTTGGTAAAGTTGTAGATAGACAACCAATCATTGTTAAAATAAAATCTGATGACTTAGTTGCTTATGGAGAAGGTCCTACTATGGAATTACCAGTTTATACTTCAGAAACAACTGAAGGAGCATTTCATGTATTAAGAGACTTTATAGCACCCGCAGTAATCGGACAAGAAATTAGCAGTCCTAAAGAATTACATGATAAATTAAAATTCATAAAAGGCAATTACATTGCTAAAAGCGGATTAGATACTGCGTTCTATGTAATGCTTGCACAACAAAACGGACAATCATTAAGTCAATATATTGGTGGAACACAAAAGTCAATTGCGTCAGGCATTAGTATTGGAATTCAAAGAGATGAAGCAGGAAATATTTCAATTGATAAATTAGTTGATGTTGTTGGAAAATATATGAAAGATTCATATTCAAGAATTAAAATAAAAATTAAACCAGGATATGATATTGAACCAGTTAGTGCCATAAGAGAAGCATTTGGTTTCGATTTACCATTACAAGTTGATGCAAACTCATCTTATACTTTAGATAATTTAGATGCTTTAAAAGCATTAGATAAATATGGACTTTTATTAATTGAACAACCTCTTGGAAGCGAAGATATAGTCGACCATAGAAAACTTCAATCTCAAATGAAAACACCTATTTGCCTTGATGAAAGCATTGAAACATTAGATGATGCAAGACACGCAATCGAATTAGGAAGCACAAAAGTAATCAACATAAAACTTGCAAGAGTTGGCGGATTATATCATGCAATAGCAATACATGATTATTGTCAAGAACACGACATTCCAGTTTGGTGTGGAGGAATGGGAGAAACTGCAATTGGTCAAAGTCACGCAATAGCCTTAGCATCATTGCCTAATTTTCAATTAGCAGCAGATATTGCACCTAGTGAAAGATATTTTCATAATGATTTCATTAGACCATTCATCCCGTTAGAAAAAGGATATATGAAAGTTCCTACAGAACCAGGATTAGGATTTCCTGTAAATGAAGATTTTTTAGAAGAATCTACAATTAAAAAAATCATAATTAGAAGATAAAATGAAATTAGAACAATTACTATCACAAAGAGGATTAGTATTGCAGAGTCCTAGCGCTGAAGAAATAAGAACTCGTGCTAGTAAAACATCGCCAATAAAACTTTTTTATGGAGAAACTTATGATGCTTATGGGAACACAATAGATAGTATGAAATATTACTTTTTCGTTGCTGATTTAGCTAAAAGTTTAAAACAAGAAGGTTTCGAAGTCGAACCAACAATACTTGTTGCAGATACTGCTGCTTGCAGAAACGTTTCTTCTCAATTAGAATATAAATATATGACTCTTGGAAAAGAACGAGCAAAATTTGTTGAAGAAGTTAATGAAGTTTATGGAACCGAATTAAAGGTTTTAAGAATGAGTGAATATATTGATTCTCCTGAGTTTCAAGAAGAACTTCAAAAAGTTATTGATACTTGCACTGGAAATCCTGAACTAATGGTTAAAGTTGAAAAAAGCGTTCCTGAATCAAAAATTGAAATTGAAAGAAAGAAAGGATTCATGTATTCATTTGATGAAATAACAACCATTATTGGTTTGGATGTGAAGATTGGTCCACCTAGAGAAGATTTATATGATAATATCGCAAGAGAAATCGCAGCTGACAGAGGAGAAAAAGGATTAATGTCATTATTCTTAACACCAACTCTTCCTCTTGGTATGAATTGGGCTTATTTCTTTTCAAATGAAGGAATTGAAAATCATGGAATAACTGCTTATAAAGCTGGTAGTAAAAGACTTCAAGATCATAGAGTTCTTGTTGGTAGAATGGATTCAGATTATGTTAAAGAACAAATTAATCAATCATTTATATCTGAGAATCCAAACCTTCCAAACCCAGTTTTAGATGTTGGAATAATTTCAGAGATTGCTAGAAAAAGAATTGGAGGAGAAGATACTCCTGTTGATTTAGCTGAACGTTTCTATAATGGCGAAATTAAACCTTTAGAACTTAAAAAAATAGTTGGAGACTTAGTACATGAATATGTACTTTCAAGATTTTAAAATGACAGAAAATAACAAACCAGATTTAGAAAAAATTGCAAAAGAACAACACGCAATTAAATTAGCACAGAAAGAGAAAGAATCAAATTACTATCCTGAAAAATTAGAAGAGTTTGGATTAAAAACAATTAATCGATTTGTTGATTTTCATCCAGACCCGAGCAAATATATGAAGTTAGGAATTACTTTTGGACATAAAGGTATGGAACCAGTTGCAGAAGCTATGGCCAATAATGAACCTTGGGCAGTTGTTTCAGGACTAAACCCTTCAGGACCATTACATATGGGACATAAAGCAGTATTTGATGAGTTATTATGGATGCAGAAAAATGGTGCAGATGTTTTTATACCAATTACAAATGATGAAAGTTATGTTGTTGGAAAAACTTCTAGTCTTGCTGAATCTCGAAGAATCGCCATAGAACAAGTTATACCTAGCATTATAGCCATGGGTTTTAAAGCAGAAAAAACAAAAATCTTTATTGATTCTGATTACATGGACATTTATAATGTTGCAATGGATTTATCACCTCATTTAACTTTAAATAAAGCATTTGGTGTTTTTGGTTTTGATAAAAGTGAACAAGGCGAAAACCCTGGAACAATGTTTTATAGGTCAGGAGTACAATTAGCTCAAATATTATTACCACAATATGAAGAATTTGGCGGACCAAAACCAACTCTTATTCCAGTAGGTATTGACCAACACCCTTATATTCAACTATCTAGAGAAGTTGCAAGAAAAAAAGGTTTTATTCCTCCTGCAGAATTAGATCTGAAATTTATGTGGGGACTTGATGGAAAAGGTAAAATGTCTGCTAGCAGAGAAGAATCTGCAATTTTCTTAACAGATTCTCCTGAAGTTGCTAAAAAGAAATTAAAAAAATCATACACTGGTGGAAATCCTGTTGCAGATTATCAACGTCAACATGGAGGAATTCCTGAGATTTGTCCAATATATACTTTAAGAACTTATCATTTCGAATCAGATAATAATGTTGGAGAAAGTTGTTCTTCAGGAGAAATTCTTTGTGGTAACTGTAAAAATGAAGCTGTTGAACAAACTCTTGATTATTTATCAGATCATCAAGCGAAATTACCAGAAGCCAGAAAAAGAATCAATGAATATATTTTAACAACTCCAATTAGATCAATCTTTAAATAAAATACTTAAAAGCTTAACATCTTGACTGTTTTCTCCAGATCTTTTTCTTCTATTACAAAGATTGTGTCTGTCCAACAACTCATTGTTTCCATTATGTTAACACTTTGTTCTAAGAATAATGAGTATAAATATCCCATTACTCCAGGCACTTCTTCTAGCGAGTCTGGACTTCGCAATATTATTTCAACTAAATTCTTATTTATTTTCAAGATTTTATTTCGGAAAAACTTTTTTATTAATGGTTCATGTTCTTGAGTTGTAATAATTGTTATTGCTTGTACTCCTTCTATTAGTTGTAATTCTCCTCTTAGTTTTTTGATTTCTTTTTGAAGGTCTATTAGATTATTTTGCAATATATTTTTTTCTAATATGCAAACCATTATTTTATTCTTTATTTCTAGTTTAGTATCTTTTAGTAAAACTTTTATTTGTTGTTCAAAACTCTTCTTTTTCTTTAGTTTGAATTCTAATCTTCTTAATGCTGCAAGTATCGCATCAAAGTCTTTGTTTTTTAATTCTAAATCAGTCATTATTTGTCTTGATAATTTTGAATAGTTTATTAGTCCTTTTTTTAGAGAATCTTTTATGCTTGAATGTTCTAAAACATATTCTTCTGTTGCTTTTGTTAAGTTCATATTGTTAGTAAGCAGTTATAATATAAAAATGTTTTGTTTCGAACATTTATGTCAAAAATGTCTTTTTTTAGACGGAGTCTTTAAAAACAAAACTTGGTTTAAACAGATTGAAAGAAAATGATAGCCCCAATAATTGACATCGTATTGCTTGTAGTCGGATTTCTGTTCTGGGTAGTTTTTACAACAGGCGAAGGATAGAAATAATTCAAATTACATCAAACTAAAAAACCTATAAACATAAACAATCTTCCAACAAGTCCACCAATTAGAACTGCTAAAATAATAGTTGAAATTGCAATTATAGTGCTTTTTAACCAACCAAATTCATTCTTTAATACTGCGAATGTTGCAATGCAAGGAAAATAAAGCGTTGCAACCAAACAAAATATGAATATTTGAAGTGGACTCATAAAGTCTGTTAAAGTCGCGGTGCCTGCAACTAAAATCAACATTTCAAGAGCTAATTCTTTTCTTAAGATTCCATAAATTAAAGTAATTCCAGTTACTGCAGGTAATAATAACCAACCTTCAATCAAAGGTTCAAAAGGCCTCATTATTAATTCAAGCAAATTTAATCCTTGTAATAAACCAAGAATCATTGAACCAACAATTATTATTGGAAACGCAACAACAATAAAATCTTTTAACCGAGCACCAGTTTTCTTTAAAACATTCTTAATATTTGGTATTCGATATTTTGGCATTTCCATAATCAAACCCGTCGAAGTACCAGGAAGTGTTCGACCTAAGATAAAACCAATCACCAATATTAATCCAAGAACAAATCCGTAAATTAACAAAGCATACTGCCAACCTAAAAATAAACCTGTTGCTCCAAGAATAATTGCAGTTCTTGCAGAACAAGGAATTAAATTTATTAAAATCGCAGTAATTAATCGTTCTCGTTTATTAGGCATGACTCTCGTTGCTAAAATTGCAGGAACACTACAACCAAAACCCAACAACATTGGAACAACTGCCTTCCCATGTAATTTTAGTTTATGCATGAATCTATCAATAAGATATGCTATTCTTGGCAAATAACCAGAATCCTCAAGTAAAGACAACAAAATATAGAATACTGCAATATAAGGAATTGCTACTTGTAACCCTGCATTAATTCCATCAACCAAACCCAAATCAAGAACTAATTTTATAAGATCATTTGGAATTAAAGAAGTTAATTGTTTGATAGGATTACCTATTAAAAATGTAAATACTGTATTTAAAACTCCACCCAAATAAGCACCTACATAGAATAAACATGCAAATATGAATGCAAAGACCCCAACCATGATTAATGACCCTGATAAAGGCTCTGTCGTCCATCTATCAAGCCATTCATAAGCAGATACTTTGGTTTTTCCTTTTAATACTACTTTTTCAATTATTTTTCTGGCTTTATCATGTCGTTTTCTTGCAACCTCAACAGTGCTTGGCTTTTTAGAAAAATTAATTTTAGGTTTTGAATCACCAGAAATAATATCTAAAGATTGATTCATTAATTTAAATACACCCGCACCTCTTAAAGCATCCATCGGAATAACAGGAAGTCCTAAAAGAGAAGATAATTTTTTAGAATCAATAGTTATCCCATTATCATTAGCTTCTTCGTGAAAATTTAAAGCAACAATCATTGGAATTCCAAGTTTTTTTAACTGTAAAGTCAAATATAAATTTCGTTCTAAGAGATTCGCATCAACAATATTAATTAGTACTTCAGGAGTTTTTTTAAAAAGAAAATTCTTTGTTACATCTTCATCTTCAGAAGCAGCATCTAAAGCATAAATGCCTGGCAAATCAACTATTCTTAATTCATTACCTTTGAAAATAGTTTTCCCTTGAAAGAGTTCAACAGTTGTTCCGGGATAATTCGAAACAGTTACTGATAAACCTGTTAAATGATTGAATAAGCAACTTTTTCCAGTGTTTGGATTTCCAACTATTGCTATATGAGCTGATTCTAAAGCTGTTTTTTTAGCGCTAAGATTATGACAATTCTTCTTCATAAAATTTCTCCGACAATTTTATGGATCACAAAATCCTTATTTTGTAGCTTCATTTTAATTCAACATATATTTTTGAACAAATCTCCGACCCAAGAGCGAGTTCAGATTCTTTAACAGAAAGCATTATTGGACCTTTTGAAATCTTTTTAATTATAGATACATTAGTTCCAGGAACAATTCCTAAAGAACTTAATCTTGTTAAATCTTGAGGATCTTGAGTTTTTGCAAACAATATTGTCGCAGCTTTATTTATTGGCAATTTGTTTAATTCAATAATTGTTGAGTTTTTATCAGGAATAGGGTTTCCATCAGGACAAAAATCAGGATTATTCAGAAGGTCGTCTAGTTTATCAGATGCTTCATCAGACAACTCATGTTCCATTTTATGAGCTTCTGTATGAAATTTGTTTTTTTGTTTAATGTTTAATAATTTGTTAAAAAATACTTCTATTAATTGATGTTTTCTATGAACTTTTCTTGCTTCTTTGATTCCTTTTTTTGTTAGAGAAACAGCTCTTTTTTCTTGAATCAAAAGAAAACCATCAGTTTCAAGTTTCTTAACCATTTCTGAGGTTGTTGGTTTTGAAAGTTTTAATTTAGAAGCTATTTCGGCCTGTTTTAAAGATCGGTTTTTCTTTGTTTGAAGTTTATATATTTCTTTCAAATAATCTTCTTTTTGTTTAGAAAGTTTCATTCAAGTTAGGTCGACCTAACAACTATATAAACTTTTTGTTAAAAAAATAAAAAGAAAAAAAATAAAAAAATGCTCAGCAATAATTTGCTGGCATGCTCAAAACTGTAAGTTTTGGCACTCAAAATTTACAATTTTGATGTGTGTTGGCCTAAGCCAAAACATAAAAAAAATTATCGAGCCTTATCTTCTTGTTTAGGATCTTTTTCGTGAGGTAGAATTCTCTTTACAGTTATAGGCAATACACCTTCTTTGAATTCTAACTTCGCAATCTCTACAGGATTATACTTTAATTCTTCCAAAAGCTTTGGAGGAATTTTCACCAAGAATGGTGCACCCATTGAGATTTGAAGCGCTCTACTTCCAATAAGTCTTGCTTCTTCATATTTTGTGTATTCATTTTCGCCCATTTCGAGTTTCATTTCATTTACCTCATAAGAGTTTTCTTAACTCTTTACTCTTTTTTATAGCTAATTCAACCATTTTGTCAACTTCTTCAGCTGTTAAAGGTTTATCGCCACCTTTTTGAAGAGCGCATAAATTTCCACTTTCCAATACTGCAACTGTTAATCTTGAATCTAAAACTGATTCTTCATCTTCTGTTGGATCAACAATGAAATTTTCTCCAATTTTAACAACCGTAACTTCGATAGGAGTTTCTAATAAAGGAAGACCTTTCTTGCTTAAATGTTTATAATCTGCTTTTCCGTCTTTTACTTCAGGAAATTTAGCATTTTTTAATGCAGCCATACAAGCTAATGCACCAAGATCTAATAGATTTCCATCCATGTTAATTGGTATTACATCTAAGCTAACCATCCACACTTTTTCACCTGCTTCTACGCATAGTTTCTTAGTGTCCATAGCTTTACCTTCTCTTATTCCTCTATCAATAACCCTAGCAATTTCAATGGACTCTATTTTTGGAGGTCCACTTTCATAGTTAGGATTTGACATTGGTAAAAGTTCAGTATTTGTTGATAACACACCATCATTTGGCGTATCAGGGTAAGGAGTTCCTAAAGCTAATTTTACTCCTGCCATAACTTCTGTGTCTCCACAAATAACTCTTGCAGAACCTTCTGCCGTTTTAGAAACGCCAGTTTCAATAGTTATCTTTCTGAACTCATCATTTTTTCTACCGTCTAATCGCATATTTTGTGTTAATGATTTAGTAATGTGTTCTTTGAATTCTTCGTTCATTTTACTTCACCTTATATCTATTTTGCACTGCTTTTCTTTGTATTTCAGCAATTTTTTCCATTGGTTTTTTAACCAATTCAATTGCTTTTTTCAAATCTTTAGGACTAATAAATCCGTCCATTTGAAGCAATGTTAATTCTCCTGTTGAAGGAATCATTGCAATAGGAATATCAGCTACATCTCCATCTTCAAATGCTTCTTCAGCATAATCTAAATCAAGAACTAACTGTCCGTCAATGTTTCCCATTGAAACTGATGCAACCATGTCTTTCATGATAATACCCGCATCTGCTAATGCAATTGATGCTGCACAAATTCCTGCACATCTACTTCCTGCATCTGTTTCTGGCAGTTCGATGAATACATCTACAACTGCATTTGGATAATCAGATAAATCAACTACTGGTAATAATGCTTTTTCTGTAACCATTGATATCTCTTTTGCTCTTCTATTTGGTCCTGGTCTAATTCTTTCGCCAGTTCCTGAAAAAGCCATCATACTATAATTACATCTTAATTTTCCTTTCTTTGGATCATGTTGATTTCTTGGAAATAATTCTCTTGGACCATATACTGCTGCATAAGCAACCGTGTTTCCAATTTTAAAACGTGCTGAACCATCTGCTTTCTTAATAACTCCCGCCTCTGCTTCAATAGGTCTTGTTTCGTCGAACTTTCTTCCGTCGAATCGTTTTTTGTATTTACTCATTTTTTGTCACCTTTTACTTGTGTTTTCTGTACCGGCTTAGAAGCAGGTTTTGTAAATGGCTTTGGAGCCGGTTTTACAAACGGTTTATGTGCAGGTCTAACAAACGGCTTTGGAGCCGGTCTTTCTGCAGATTCCGAATAACTGTTTCCTTCTGAATTTTCAACAGGTTTTGAAATCACTACTTTTTTACCAGTTTTCTTCTCTAAAAAAGCCTTTATGTTATCAGTCAAACCTGGAATATGTGATTCATCTTCAATCTTTTTTATTACTTCAACTGCAATAATTTCCATTGCTGGTTCTCCTTGAATCCAAACAATTCCATTTTGTCCTACAGTAATTTTACATCCAGTTGTATCCTTAATCATTGAAACCATTGAACCTTGTTTCCCTATGATTCTTGGAACTTTATGTGTGTTTACATAAAGGATTCGACCACCTGATAATTTTCTTAATCCAGGGCCTTTTGTTGAAATATCAACTAGGTTTTGTGATGTTACATTTGTTATTTTTGCAACTACATAATCATCTAAACCAAAGTACTTTGTTAAATCAGTTCCTTTCTTTATATAGTCAAAACTTGCATCTTGTAATGGCAGAACTGCTGAGTACGGACTATTTGTCTCTACTCTCCATCCACTCATTAAGATATCAATCACTCTTCCTATTATTGTATCATTTCTTCTTGGTTTGTATCGTCCAGCTAATGGAATAGCTTTTATTACTTTTCCATCAATCATTACCACACCTAATCTGTTAGCTAAAATTTTATCTTTTAGTCTATAGGTACCAAAACTTGGTAAGTAGTCCATTCCTTCTGCAACTACCTGTCCTGGAACAATAATTTCTTTGTTCTTTACTAATAATTTACTCATTTTTTTCACCTTTCAAAAATTTTTTATTTTTGTAGGTTCCAGAAATCGTTGTTTCTGATAACCTTTTACTATTGTTGTTTTTATTTTTTCAAAGATTATTAATTTAACATCTTCGATTTTGTGAACTTTGTTCACAATTCAAAAATTCTTAATCTAGAATTTTTGACTCCATGTTCCCATGAGTTTCTTTATTTAATTCATCAAAAAACTCGTTTTGAAGGCCGGCAGGTATTTCTACTTCTGCTAACCAAGAACCATCATTTTCCCAATTTTCAGATTTAATTTTTCCAAAGTTCTGGATTCGTCCATATAATTTAGTTGCAAATTCTCCAGGTATATGTACTTGGATTGTTTTCATTGCAAACCTTATTGGGAGTATTAGAGTTAGTTTTTTTACTATCTCTTCTACTTGATCTTCTGCTTTTTTGAATTCATCGATGTGTATTTTTGCTTCTGAAAATGCATTTTCAATTCTTTGCGGAGGATGCGGTAATCCTGTTTTTGGATCCATTGCATTCCTATGAATCATTGTTATTATTTTATTTCGCTTTTCAGTTCTTACTTTCTCTCTAAAATCAGCTGTTAACTGTATGTCTCCTTTTTCTATAATTACTTTAGCTATTTTTAGAGGTTCGGTTGTTTGAAATACTTTTAAAAGTTCAGCTTCTCCTGCTAAATTTCCTTTTTGTGCATCAATAAATATTTCTTCTGATTTAAGAACATCAACTATATCTACTTCTTTTCCTTGTTTATAGTCAATTGCTAAGTCAGGGTCTATTACTATCTCGAATTTTAATCCGTGCGATTTTAACTCAGCCAAATTAATGTCAAGTTTTTGATGGTCGAATAGTTGTTGTCCCTTCAAAATTTCACCTCGTTAAATTTTGATAACTCAAAATTGATTGGATTTTGTTGTTTCATAATTTCACCCATTTTATCTCTTTATTTTGAAAGTTTAGCAATAACTTCTGCAGGATATTTCTCCATTTTCTTCTTGTCTATTGTAATATATGCTGCATCAATCCTTATTGGATTATAATCACTATTCAATACTTTTTTCATTGCAGATATACAAACTTTTAATCCTTCTTCAATTGTTAATGAATCTTTGTATACTTTTCCTAAGTATTCTTCAACTTCTGTTTCTCCTTCGCCAATTACAGTTGCTCTATATTGGTAAAAGATTCCTGTAGGATCAGTTTCAAACAAAACTGGCGTTCCATCGTTATCAATTCCTGCAACTAAAAGTGAAACTCCAAACGGTCTTAAACCACCTGATTGTGTACATAATTGTTTTAAGCTACAAATATCTTTAACAACTGATAATGTATCAATTGGTGTGTTGAATGTTACGTGATGTTGCTGTGCTTTTACTTGAGCTCTTTCAATTAAAACTCTTGCATCAGATATAATTCCTGCTGCAGTTGAGATCATATGATCATCAATTTGAAATATTTTTTCAATTGCTTCTGGAATTACTAATTTGTCAACAACTCTTTTGTCTGTAACTAATAGTACACCGTCTTTACATACCATTCCGATTGCAGTATTGCCTAATCGAACTGTTTTCTTTGCATATTCTACTTGTAGTAGTCTTCCGTCAGGACTAAACATTGTAATTGCCCTGTCATATCCCATCATTTGGTGTTGAATTGGTTCCATAAAAATTCCTCCTTGTTTCTTAATTGTTTATTTCTACATTTTTAGCAGAATTTTTATGGGACATCAAAAAAACTTGTTTTTTTGTTTGTTCCATATTATATCACCCTGCTATATATTTATTCTTAGCTTTCTTCAGTATTCCACTGACGCCTATTGTTTTTACTATCGATTCTTCATCGTCTAAATTTTTGACAAATAACAAGCTTGTTTTTAGCTTATCTACATGTTTGCGACCCACTTTAATTACACCCCGCTGTTTTTGTTTGTCGTAATAAATGTTCATAAGTCCAGCTTTAGCTGAATCTAATACTCCAAGAAAACCTTTTACTTTTATTAATATTTCTCTTGAAGGGTCTTTCATTTTCTTTTCAGAAATGATTTCATATACCAAATATCTTTTTTTTTCTTTTAGACTTGGTAGTAATGGTTTAATTTTATCCATTTTTAGTTTTATTGTCGAGAAATGACCGATTTATACAATCGACTTTAAACCTCGCGTTTATCTCTATGCCTAAGAATCACACTTTTATTTATAAAGCTTTCCAAATATTACTTAGAAATATCCTTCATAATAAATGCTTGCCATTTGCGTTGCTTGTTCTAGTCGAAAATCATAATTATGGTCAGAAGGTCCTAAAACATTCGCATTTAAAGAAACATTACTTTGCTGTGCTGACACACGCGCATCATTTCCTTTCAGAATCACATACGAAGCATTAAATGCTTGTCTTAAAGGGTTATTCGCAGGTAATTCAATCACATCAACATCTAATTCTTGCCATAGTTCGGCTAAGTTTTCTAATGCAGGAGTTGAACGCCCATCTGCAGTTGGTATAATCTCGCTTGGTTTTAGATTAATTGTTTCCATTTTGATTTAGAATTAAAAATAAATATAAAAATGTTTACTTGAAATAATTATTCTTTATGTAAAGACAATATAAAAGTAGTATTTTCTTCTGCTTTTAATGAGTGAACCGCATTTTTTTCCATATGAATTAAGATATTTGGAATCATTGCTATTTTCTCCCCTTCTAATGTAAATACTCCTTTTCCTTCTACTACATGAACTGTTCCTTCTTTTGTTGAAGTATGTTCGGTCATTTCAGTTCCTGCAGCCATGCAAAATAAAGTTACATTATTTTTTTCAGATTTAATTAATACTTTGCTTAAAATTCCATCTTTTGAATATTCAATTAATTTGTTTAAGTCGTTCACTTTATCATCGACCATTTTGAATTTATCATCCACCATTTTTATTTCCTCTTTTCAAATTCATTTGCTAAAGCAACATATTTTTCTTTTGTTCCTTTTTCAAACCTTTTTTGTTCTGCTTTTGAGAATTGTTCTAACATTAATTTTTGAGTCTCATCATTCAAAGCTTCATCAGCCATAGGATACAAGATATTATCTTCTTTTGCAATATGATCAGTTAACAAATCTGCATATCCTCTTGCATTTTCTAAAACTTCGTCTTTATTTCCTTCATTTACACCTTTTTCTAAATTTTTCACAAAATTTCTTCCAATATCATGTTCATGAAGCATTTGTTGCATAGGATTACAATGCATTTCTTCATCAGGAGTTTCAAGTTGTTTAAACAAGATGTCTTCTTCTTTTGCATGATGGAATTTATCAGAATAATTTCTAATAAAATCTATTGCTTGAGTAAAAAATTCTTCATCTATTTCTTTGCCATCTTCAATTGCAGAGCATTCTCTTGTTAACGCACCTACTACTTTTAGAATGTTAATATGTTCATTTGATAGTATTGTTGTTGGAGTATTCATTTAATCACCAAAATTGCGAAATAACTATAGTTATTTAAATTTTGTGTTAAGAAAAAGTTAAAAAATAAAAGAATTACTTAAATTTCTCGTAAGCTTCAAGCATAATTCGTCCTGCTTCTCCCATTGTTTTTCCAAAGCTAATAACACCTTCTTCATGACCTGCCATAACAATAAGTTTTGTTTGTTTAACATCTGTTTCTGCAAACAATCTTTTTACTTCATAAGCCATTTCAGGAGTTCCATATGCAACTTCTCTTCCTGTTGTTGGAACCTTGTTTAGAAGTTTGTCCCATAAATTTTTGTCATGAACATGAATTACTGCTCTAACTTCAGGGTCCGATTCATATACTGCTGCGTGAGTCATAGCTTCTGAAGACGGTGGATGTTCTTTCATTCCCTCATATTCTACAGAATTTGATTCAAAATTATAACTAATTACTTTAGGATAATATTTTGCTGATAAATCTTTTAATCCGCCAGTCGCAGTTGCAGTAATTATGAAATCATTGTTTAGTGCTTCACTAATGTTTCCAAACCCAATTCCATCAGGATACATGCCGATTAATTTTAAATCAAACATTTTAGTTCGCCATTCATTAAGGGTTGTTAAAATGCTCTCAGGTAATTTTAATTCTTTTACTAACTGTGCTTGGTATTTTACATATCCATCGTCATTCATTTTCTTTTCTCCGGGTAAAGTCTTAATACTCCTTCCTCATTTGCATTACAAATTCCTCGTTCAGTAATTAATCCAGTAATTAATTTTCTTGGTGTTACATCAAATGCGAAGTTTGCTGCACGTGATGCTTTTGGTGTTAAACGTACTTGTTTAATTTTTCCGTCATGAAAACCTTGAGCATATTTTACTTCTTTATTTCCTCTTTGTTCTATTGGAATTTCTTTAACTCCATCAGTCATTTCCCAATCAAATGTTGATGAAGGAAGTGCTACGTAAAAAGGAATATCATTATCTTTTGCTGCCAATGCCTTAAGGTAAGTGCCTATTTTATTTGCAACATCTCCTGTGTAAGTTGTTCGATCAGTTCCAACAATAACTATGTCAACCATTCCGTGTTGCATTAAATGTCCACCAACGTTATCTGCAATAACTGTATGTGGAATTCCTTCTTGTAATAATTCCCATGCAGTAAGTCTTGCTCCTTGATTTCGAGGTCTTGTTTCATCAACCCAAACATGAACTTTTATGCCTCTTTTTTTTGCTTCATAAATCAGTGCAGTTGCAGATCCGTAGTCGACAAATGCAAGCCATCCTGCATTACAATGAGTTAGAATATTTACTGGAGCTCCGTTCTTTTTTTTACTTAAGTATTCGATGATTTTTACTCCATTTTCTCCAATTAATTTACAATATAAAGCGTCTTCATCAGCAATTTCTTTTGCAGTTTCAAAAGCGATTCTGATTTTCTCTTTTATACTCCAAGCATTTTTCATTGCAGTTAATTGTCTATCAACAGCCCATTTCAAATTAGTTGCTGTTGGTCTTGTTTTAATTAAGAAATCAGCTGATTGAGCTACAAAATTATCAAAATCATTTTTTGGCGCAGTTATCGCTGCTAAGTACATCCCGTATCCTGCAGTCGCACCAATAAGTCCCGCTCCTCGAACATGCATGTCTTTAATTGCTCTGGCTGCTTGTTTTACAGTCTTTAAATTTTCAATTACAAACTTGTGAGGCAATGGTCTTTGGTCAATAATCTGAACTGTAGACGAATCTTTTTTCTTAACCCAAATAGTTCTAAAATGTTTACCTCTTACGTTCATAAAATACAGGAATTAAAAATAATTAATAAAGGTTTACTCCAAAACAATAAATTTATATTCTTAAGAACCAACAATTATTTTGGGGGAAAACATTTTTAATGTGAAATTTAAGAACACACGTTTAAGAAAAATTGCGAAAAATATAGCTCTTGCAAGTTTAATAAGTTATTTTGGTTGGTATACTGCGGGCTCTGGATATGCAATTTCAGATTATCATAATGGACATAAACAATGGCTCGAGAGAAATATAAAAAACGAACTTGATATTAGAACTGCGTCTATTACTATTAATAATCGAGTTGAAGAAATTGTTTTTGTTGGCGAAAATCACCGTTATAACATTATTGAATCTGAATTTGCCAAAGATTTTGTAAAAGATTTTGATCTTATTTTAAGCGAAGGAAAAGCTAAGTCAACTGCGGATTTAGAAGAGATAATTTATTCAAAGATTCTTTGGAGTATTGGAAAAGTTCCTTATTATTTTTATGATTTAGCACATAGTCGAAGCCCAGACAATAATGGTTTATTAGAATCTGCAATTGAAAATAAACAACCTTTTTTATTATTAGAAAATGAATTAAATGGACACATAGGTGGTTTTTCTTTTAAACAACGAGCTGAATTATTAAGTTACTTTATTGAAGCAGCATTAACAGCACCCTATCTTTATCCTAAATTCAAAGAAGATATTAAACAAAATGTTGACCCAACAAAATATCTTTCCGAAGATCCAACGAATGATTATGCAAATTACAAAAATAGAGATTATAATATGATTAACAACATGTTAAAATACTTAACATATTCAAATCCAAAAAAAACTTTAGTTATAGTTGGTAAACTACATTTAGATGGAATGCTCGAATATTTGAGTTCTATAGATTCTTTAAATTTTAAAGAGAAAGACTTATAATTAAATTCTACTTTCCAATTTTTATGAAGGAATTAGAACATGTTGAGGGTGTTAGAGCAGGTATTCTTAATAAAACAATAGTTCTTGAAATGATTAAAAAAGGACACATCATAATCGATCCTTTTAATGAAGAATATCTGAAGGGAACAACTTATTATCTTCATTTAAATAATAAATTTCGAAAACCAATTCCTAGTGATGAAATAATCGATCTTTCTTCAAATGAGTCTATTGATTCTGCTTTTGAACCATATAAAGAAATGGATGAGTATATCTTACAACCTTTTGAGAGTGTTATTGCTCAAACTTACGAATCTTTAGGCTTTTCTACTTGGTTTAGAGGACCTTTAGAAAATGCTAGCAGATTAGGTCGAGCATTCATCAATCACGCATCACATGGGTATATTGAAGCAGGACATGGAATTGATAAACCATTTCAACTAATGCTTGAACTAACAAATTTTTTACCCAGACCAGTAAGACTTGTTCCAAAAGAAAGTAATTCAGGATATGAACCAACAAAAGTCATGAGATTATCTTTTGAAAAATTAGCTTATGAAGCAGACCATTCTTATCAAAATACTTCTGCAAGATTAAAAATGGACGCTAAAGACAATAGTTAATAGAAAACCTTTTATACTCATTTCTCAATAATTAATGCATGTCTGCTTCAGATGAAAAAAGAATGTTAAATCTTCTTAGAGGCACTCGACAAATCTTCTTAATGACTAAACGTCAAGATATGGAATTGATTTCAAAACTTATCAGTAATAGATTCATAAAAGAAGAAAAAACCAAATTGACTCGAAGATTTGATAGTTTAAATAAACAAATTGAAAAGGATTTAAACACTGGAGAACAATTAATTGAACAAGGTTTTAAATCTCCAAAAGAGATGGACAAAGTATTTCAATATTTGTTTTCTTTTTCTGATAATACTCTTGGCGATTTTAGAAAACGTACAATGTTTAATAGCAGAAAAGATAAATCATCTTACTTAACAGAACTATTAAAACGACTTCATAAACAAGGTTTTGAAGGAGAAACAGTAACTGCTATTGAAAAAAGAGCAGAACAAATACAAGATTTATATTTAAATCCTGAATTCAGAGCATTAAGTCTTTTAGCTGAAAAACTAGGTAATAAAGTAAAAAATCATTTTAAAATTAAAAGAGGAATCATTAATTTAAATAGACCAAAAATTAATGAAACAGTTACAATTGATGGTAAATATTCTGTTCAAATAAACATTTTTTTTGCGTCTAACTTAACAAGCGAAATTGTTGCTGATACTATTGAAAACTATTCAAATATATTATCAAATACCTTCGATCAAGAAATGAAAAAAACAGGAGACACTTTAATTCTTCAGTTTAAATCAAAAATTGAAAAAAAGATATTATTTCTTCAAACAATGAATTCAAAAGAAATAGAACAATATTTACTAAATCAATTAAAAGAAGTTGTTTTAAGAACATTAATTAATCATAAAGAATTAATCTTAACACCAAAGTTCAAATATCAACTAAAAATAATTTCAGGCCGTCCAGGCAGCGCATTTATGGATCCTTATTCTAGAATTGACAATTATCTGATTGGAATAGATATCTCAACAGTTTTAATGTTTTTTTTAATTGAAGATGGGTTTTTTGAATTAATTCCTGGAGGATTAGTTAGTTCAGTTATTAATATTCTAGCTTCAAAAAGACAAATTTCAATGAACATGACAAAATCCGCTTATAATGCTCCAATGAGCGATCTTCAAAAAACATTTCTAAAACTAAGAGAGTTAAATCCAGACCATAGATCAGCATCCCTATATAATTATATTGTTCACGAAACAACACATGCATTTGATGTAGAATTTTTGAATAAAACTAGAACTGTTATAGAATTTATCTATGAAATGCTTCAAAAATCAAATAAAACTAACGATCATAATACTATGAACTTAAATGCCAGTTTACTACACACAATGCAATTTTATTTAACTTGTAGAATTGAAGGAATAACTCAATTTAAAGAATATTTAACTATTTATGAAGACAAAATAACCAATGAAAAATATTATTTTTTAACAAACCCTATTCCTTCTTTAGGAACAAAAAGAATAATTGATAGTCTTAATTATGTTTTAACAAGCATTGAACAAAAAATTAACAGAAAAGAAGGTTTTGAATCACTTCCAAATGTAAATCGTTTTGGTTATGAATTTGGCCATATTATGGCCATGACAATATTTTTTTCAGATTGTAAAAGGAAAAAAATTGATTTAGTAATTGTTCCAACTCACTCTCTTAATAGATTAATCCAATTATTCCCTTATCTTCAAGGAGTAATATCAGGTTATAGTAATATACAAAAAATTCCTGAAAATAGTCCAAGCAAAATTCTGTTAGATAATATTAATAAAAATAATAACGATTATTTTAGGGACGTACTAAATAAAAATCGAATAATGAACGGAGGAGTAAATGATATTGCAAAACTTATACAAGATAATAAACCATTCTACATGTTTAGACCGCCCATTAATGTTATGAATGAAACATTTTCTAAAATTGCTAAAACAAAAAAAGATCCTTTTCAATTCTTTGATATGTACGAACGAGCTTGTGACACACTTGGAATAAAAGATAAATTAATTTCTGCAAGACAAATATCTATTTTAGCAGAAAAATATTATCAAGCAGAAGCAGAGATTCATAAGAAAAGAGGGTTTTTACCTTAAAAAAGATAAACATACGAAAATAGTTCTCCAAGATTGCACACTGATAATGAAGACAACAGCTAAACCTTTTTATTAATCTCTTAATTTCTAAATTTTTATGACAACAGTTTCCTTAAAACCATTATATGCAGGACATAGTAAAACACTTTTTGAAATAATGAAAAAAAGCAAGTTTGAATTCGTCCATCTTTCAGATGATTTAGAACATTACAAAAAGATTCTGGAAGAAAAAGAAAGAAAAAGATCAATAGATTCTCTTCACCCGTATGTAATTCAAGTAGATGATTTAGTGGTTGGAGCAATTCAAGCCGAGGATCATCGTTTTAGTCATGTTTGTGAATTAGCATATTTTATTGGTAAAGAATACCAAGGTTGTGGAATAGGAACTATTGCACTTACAATGATGGAAGATCTTTGCTTTAATGATTATGCATATGAACGATTAGAATTATTCATCAATCCTGAAAACAAACCAAGTGTTCATATTGCTAAGAAAAGAGGATTTGAATTTGAAGGAATTCTAAAAAAAGCAGAGTTTGTACATGGAAAGTATGGGCATTTAGCAGCTTATGCTAAACTACATGAATTCATTAAATAAAAAAAACATACAAAAACATAATTTTTGAAATGTTTCTAAGAAAAACATACAAAAACAAAGTTTTTGAACTTTGCCTAAAAAAAAAGGCAAACATACAAAAACAAAGTTTTTGAACTTTGCCTAAAAAAAAAGGCAAACATACA
>ERZ889078.156-NODE-156-length-59131-cov-18.902803_pt1 | contig 59131 bp, 61 predicted proteins | sample MGYA00521266_ERZ889078 | MGnify/ENA primary metagenome ERZ889078 (study PRJEB32303, sample SAMEA104408618) | aquatic metagenome | biome: Brackish water; feature: Pelagic; material: water | place: Baltic Sea | collected 2014-06-16T06:34:00 | depth 76,534 m ... | reverse complement strand
CCCATGTTATTTTGAGTTATCATAAGATTATATAAATATTGCTTTTTTTAAGTCGATATTAATAAAAATTTATAAGCTATTAATAATTCTTTTTTCTTAATGATATTTGAAGAAAATAAATTTGTTATAAAACTTGGGGAGAAAATTGGTTTTTTATTTTCCTATTGTTTATTTACAACAATTTTATTTTTTGTTCTTTCTTTTTCAGGTCATGGTTTAGTTTTTTGGAAAGTTGCAATTATAACTTTTATAATAACTTTAATTGGTTTAATTATTAAGAGGGTTTTGAAATGAGATTAGTAAAAGATTTTTTCAAAGGATTTTTCAAAGGTATGAAAAACTTTGGAACTAATATTAGTATGATTGTTAATTCAATATTATTATCTGTGGTTTATTTTGTAGGAGTTGGTTTAACGGCTATATTTGCTAAGCTTTTTAGAAAGAAGTTTTTAGATTTAAAATTAAATAAACAAGTTAAAACTTATTGGAAAGATTTGAATTTGAAAAAAAAGAAAATAGATGATTATTATAGAACTTTTTAGGAGAAAAAAATGTACATACTAGGAATAAGTTGTTATTATCATGATTCATCTGCTGCTTTACTAAAGAACGGTAAAATAGTTGCAGCAGCAGAAGAGGAACGTTTTACTAGAAAGAAACATGATAATTCTTTTCCGATTAATGCTGCTAAATTTTGCTTAAAAAGTCAAGGTATTTCAATTAAGGATGTTGATTATGTTGGTTTTTATGAAAAACCTTTGTTAAAGTTTGAAAGAATGCTTTCTCAACACATGCAATCTTTTCCAAAAAGTTTGAAGACTTTCTTAAGTTCGATGCCAAGTTGGATGAATGAAAAATTGCGCATTATGAGTCCAATAAGAAAGAAGTTAAAATATCAAGGAGATGTTTTATTTATTGAACATCATATGGCTCATGCAGCTAGTTCTTTTTTAGTAAGTCCTTTCAAAAAAGCTGCAATCTTAACAGTTGATGGAGTTGGTGAATGGACAACTACAACTTATGGTTTGGGTGAAGATAATAATATAGAATTAATGAAAGAAATAAAATTTCCACATTCTCTAGGTCTTCTTTATTCAACAATAACTGCGTATTTAGGTTTTAGTGTTAATAATTCAGAGTATAAAGTCATGGGTTTAAGTCCTTATGGTGATATGAATCCTTTAACAAATAAATATTACAAAAAACTTCAAAAAGTGATTGATGTAAAATCTGATGGAAGTTTCAAATTTGATATGAGTTATTTTAAGTTTCATTATGCGGATAGAATGCCTTCAAAAAAATTATGTCAGTTACTTGGAAGTCCAGTTAGAAAAGGTGAATCAGAAGTTGGTCAAAGACATAAAGATATTGCTGCAGCATTACAAATGGTTCTTGAAAGTATTATGACAAAAATACTTAATCATGTTCATAAAGTAACTAATTGTGAAAATATAGTTTTAGCTGGAGGAGTTGCATTAAATAGTGTTTATAATGGTAAGATTCTTAAGAATACTCCTTTTAAAAAAATTTGGATACAACCAAATGCAACTGATGGTGGAACTAGTATTGGTGTTGTATCTTATATTTATAATGTGATTTTAGGTAAAAAAAGAACTTTTGTTTTAAAAGATGCTTTTTTAGGACCTGGTTATTCAACAGAAACAGTAAAAAAATTCTTAGATAAAAATAAAATTAAATATTCAACTTTTAAAAACGATAAAGAGTTAGTTGATACAACTGCAAAACTTTTAGCTGAAAGTAATGTTATTGGTTGGTTTCAAGGAAAGATGGAATGGGGACCAAGAGCGCTTGGTTCAAGAAGTATATTATCAAATCCTTGTAATCCAGAAATGCAAGAGATATTAAATTTAAAAGTTAAACATCGAGAAAAATTTAGGCCTTTTGCACCCGTTGTGTGTGAAGATGATGCTTTGAAATATTTTGATTGTGATAAACCTGTTCCTGAACCAACAGATTATATGTTGATGGTTTATCCTATTTTTAAAGAATGGCGAAAGAAGATTCCTTCAGTTACACATGTTGATGGGAGTGGGAGATTACAAACAATTAGAAGATCTCAAAATAAACTGTATTATGATGTTATTAAGAAATTCGGGTCACATACCAGTATTCCTATTCTGGTTAATACTTCTTTTAATATCAGAGGAGAACCGATTGTTTGTACGCCTCATGATGCTTACAAATGTATGATGGGAACTGGAATTGATTATGTTGTAATGAGTAATTTTTTAATTAAAAGAGAAGATAATCAAAGAGATATTTGGGATAGTGAAAAACTCGCTATTGATTAAGGAAATTATTAAATGGTTAAAAATAAATCTTTATTCGGACAAATTTGGGATTTTCTAAGAGTTAGAAAAGCTTGGTGGATGACTCCTATAATTATAATGCTTATATTAATTGGAATTCTAATAGTTTTTAGTCAAAGTAGTGCGGTTAGTCCTTTCATTTATGCTTTGTTTTAATTTTTTCCTTAAAGAGTAAAGTAAACTATATAAACTATTTATTATTTTAAACAAGAATGTCAAACAAGAAAACTCCTTTTTTTGCAATATTGATGATTATATTTTGTACTCTTTTAACTTCTTCAGGTCAATATTTAATTAAAATAGGAACTGAAACTCTTAGTCTATCTTTGTTAAGCATAGTAACTAATATCCCTTTAATTTTTGGTTTTTTCTTATATGGGCTTGGAGGAATTGTTTTAGTTATTGCTTTGAAATATGGTGAGCTGTCTGTACTTTATCCGTTTATTGCGCTTAGTTTTATTTGGGTTGCATTCATTTCAATAAACTTTCTTAACGAATTCATGAGTTTATTTAATTGGTTTGGAATGGTTGCAATTATTGGCGGAGTTAGTTTAATTGGAATAGGTGGTTCTCGTGAATGAATTGTCAGCAATTCTTTTAACAATATTTGCAACATTTATAGGAGCTTTCGGATCATTATATTTGAAGAAAGGTTCTAAGCATGTTAGTAAAGACTTTTTTAAATTAATAACTAATTATGAATTACTATTTGGTATATTTTTATTTTTGTTTTCATCAGTTTTCTATATAACTGCTTTGAAATATGGTGAACTTTCTTTATTATATCCAATAACTTCTGTAAGTTATATCTGGGTTTCATTACTTTCAGTAAAATTTTTGAACGAAAACATGAATAAATATAAATGGTTAGGAATTACCCTGATTGTAATAGGCGTGGTGTTTATATCAAGATGAGCAAAAAAATATTTATTGTAATTGCAGCATATAATGAAGAGAAATCAATAGTTAAAGTAATAAAGAACTTAAAGTCTCATGGTTACAAAAATATTGTTATTGTAGATGATGGTTCTTCTGATCAGACTTATAATTTAATTGATAAACAAGGAGTTTTTGCTTTAAAACATCCTATTAATAGAGGTCAAGGTGCATCTTTAAAGACAGGAATTGATTTTGCACTTTTGAAAGGAGCAGATATAATTGTAACTTTTGATGCTGACGGTCAACATCATGCAGAAGATATTAAAAAATTAGTTGATCCAGTTTTAAAAGGTAAATGTGATGCTGCTCTTGGTTCAAGATTTTTACGAAAAGATTCAAACACTCCACCTATTAGAAAAATTCTTATTAGAGTTGGAATATTAGTTGTTTGGTTTTTATATGGAATGAAATTAACTGATTCTCATAATGGATTTAGAGCTTTATCTAGATTTGCCGCTCAAAAAATAGATATAACATCTGATCGAATGGAACACGCTTCTCAAATTGTTGAAGAAATTAATAAGAACAAAATTAAATATAAAGAAATTCCTGTAACCATCACTTATACTGATTATTCTAAACAAAAAGGTCAAAGTAATTTTAATAGCGTTAAAATTGGTTTAAGAATGCTATTTAGAAAGCTTATGAATTAATTATAGGCTTTGTATGTTGCTAAAATTGATTTCTTTAAAGAAATTTTAGGCGTCCATTTAAGAAGCTTCTGAGCTTTTTTATTACTTGCAACTAATGTTGGAGGATCACCTGCTCTTCGTCCTTTATTCTTCTTAGGTACAGTGATATTAAGTGCTTTTTCAACTTCAGAAACCAGTTCTTTAACAGAAGTTCCAGAATTAGTTGCTAAATTAATTATTTCATTATTTGCTTTGTTTAAACTTTTTATATGAGCATCAACCAAATCTATAACATCAATATAATCTCTTATGCAAGTCCCGTCTCTTGTTGGATAATTTGTTCCAAATATTTGTAGTTCAGGTCTTTTGTTCATAACTACTTCCATTATTATTGGCAGAACATTTGTGGCTTCTGGATCAATATAATTTAATCCTCCATCGCCAATAACATTAAAATATCTGAATATAGTATATTTTATTCCGTAAATCTTTGAAAACCACAGTATCATTTGTTCACAAATTCTTTTTGTTTCACCATAATAATTATTAGGTTCTAGTTCGTCTGTTTCAGTAACTGTTTTGTTATGTGGTTTGTAAACAGCTGCTGTTGAAGAATAAATTATTTTCTTAGTTTTGTTTTCATTCATGCATTTTAAAAGATTGGCAGTTCCAATAACATTATCAGAATATTTTTCAGGGTTTTGCATAGATTCTTCTACTGCTTTATAACCTGCAAAATGCATTACAATTTCTGGTTTATGTTTTTGAAATACTTTACTTAATGATTTATAATTGGTTAAATCTAATTTGTAAAATTTAGCTTTTTTATTAACTAGTTTTTTTATTCCTTTAGAAAGATTGTCAACTACTATTACTTCGTGTTTTTTTGTTATTAATTCTTTTACGGCTATGCTTCCTATATACCCTGCACCACCTGTTACTAAACATTTCATAGTTTTACCTCGTTTCAAAAAAGTTTTTTTGCAAATAGCATTAGTTTTGGTTCTTTTATTAATGTTTTGAAAATCATTTCAATTGGTTTATCTCTACTTCCTGAGCCAAGAACTTCTTTTAGTGACTCTTTGTTAAATGTGTTGATTAAGTCATCCCAATCTTTATTTGTGAATTTATTCATCATTTTTCGAATTTGATAATGTGTCCATAAACTTTTACCAACTTCTTTTCTCCAAAGAGAATCATAATTTTCTTTATTATTTATTGATTTAGTTAATGCTTTTGCTGCTAATAGTCCTGGAATTAGCCCTCCTCCAGTTGTATTTTTTATTTGAGCGGCAGCATCTCCTATTAAGAAAACATTTTTTTTTTGAGTTTTGAATTGGGGATTGTGTATTGGTATTATTCCGCTTTGCCACTCAACAACTTTTCCTTTGTATCTTTTTACAAAATCTCGAAATATTAATCCTGTATCTTTCTTTGCAGCAACTCCAACTCTTAGAAGGTTATTTGATTCAGGCACTGCCCATGCATAAGTTCCTATATGTGGATAAAAATCTACTACGTTATCATTTTTTATTTTTATTAGTGCTTGTACTCCTTGTAAATGTTTTTCTTTTGAGAATGAATGTATTTTTCTTACTTTGCTTAATGGTCCGTCAGCCCCTATTAATATATTGGGATTAATTGTTTTAGTTCTTTTTGTTTTTAAATTCTTTATTTTATTTTTTTCAAAATATGTGGAGTTATATATTATGTCAACTCCATTATCTAATGCTTTTTCTTCAAAGTATTGATCGAATTTATTTCGCCACACAATTATATTTGGTTTTTTGAAATGGATTTGAATAAATTTCTTGTTTGGGGCGAATATTCTTGTAGAATAAACTTTGTTTGCAATAAAATCTTTTTTTAGTTTTATGATTTCGTTTATTGTTTGGCTTAAAATTCCTGTACATTGTATTGGAGAACCTATTTTGGATTTTTGTTCGTATAATGTTACTTCATTTTTTTTAGCTAAAAGCGAAGCAGTTTGACAACCGATTGGTCCGCCACCTATTATATTAATCATTAATTTTAGAATATTTTAATCGTTTTTAAATATATTCAACAAAACCAATTTAACTTTCATTTAGGGACTAAAAGTTTCTACTATTAAATGAACAAACTATCGAAAGTTTTATATAGAAGAATGATTTTTACAATGTTCATAAGATTCTCAGTAGAATCTTGAATGATAAAAAATATCTGAGGGGGTATGAATAAAATGAAAGTATTGAAATTAATTCTTGTGTTAGTAATGACCATGCTTATAACCAGTATGGTAAGTGCAGTTGATTTAGGCTTAACGTCTTTAAAGATTAACGGCGAAGAGTTTGGAGATGCAGCATCAAACCCAAGTAACTCGTTAGAAGTAAAAAGAGGCGAAGATTTAACAATTAAACTTCGTGTTAGAGCTACTGCAGATGTAAGTGATGTGCAAATTGAAGCAGACATTTACGGTTACAGATACGCTCATAGAGAAGCAGATTCTGTTTCTGACGTTACAAAGACTTTTGACTTAGCAGAAAATGTAACTTCATTTAAGACTTTGGAATTAAAAGTTCCATCAAATATTGATAAAGAACATTTCTATTTAAGAGTTAGAGTTGCTGATAGATACTCAACTTCATATGAACAAGTATATGATTTATTTGTTTCAGGTGTAGATGCAGAAGACGCAGTAATTATCAAAGATTACTCCTTTAGTCCATCAAATGTTGTTGCAGCAGGAAGAGCATTCACAACAACAGTAAGAGTACAAAATATTGGAGACGATACTTTAGATGACGTTAAAGTAACAGTAGAAATTCCAGAATTAAATGTTAAAGACTCAGAATACTTAGATGAATTAAGTGCTGACGAAAAAGAAACATTAGATGAATTTTTATTAAGAATACCAGATTGTGCAGCTCCAGGAGTTTATGAAGTAGAAATCACAGCAGAATTTGATGAATATGAATCATCATCAGAAACAGCTTCATTAACTATTGTTGACGGAGACACATGCGGTGTAACAGCTAGCGGAACAGGAAGAACAGTTGTATCAGTTCCAGAAAATCAAGATGTTGCACAAGGTACAGACGCAGTTTACCCATTAATGATAACTAACCAAGGAAGTACAGCAAAAACTTATGCAGTAACATTATCAGGCCTTGGAGCATGGGGAAGTGCAAGAATGGAACCATCATCAGTAACAGTTGTAGAAGCAGGTGAAACAAGCACTATTTATTTATATGTTTCAGCAAACGATGATGCAAACTCCGGAACTAACGGCTTTAAAGCAACAATAAGTTCAGACGGTGAATCAAAAGACGTAGCATTAACTGCAAATGTTGTAGCAGATAATAGCGGAATGGGTTCATTACAAGGACTAGAAATTGCATTAGTTGTTTTAGTAATCATCTTAATCATTATTGGTTTAATAATTGGCTTCAGCAAATTAAGAAACAATGATGACGACGACGAAGGTTCACAAACTTATTACTAAGTTTGTATTTTTTTTCTTTTTTTATTAACTTTTTTTATAATGGTAAATAACGATGTCCATCAAATATTTGTCTAAACTAATTATACTTCTCTTTATACTCATATCCATCATTAATTTTTCAAGTGCGATACAGCTATCAACTTCACAATCATTATTGAATATTTGTCAATGCGCACAAAAAACAGATTCATTCACAGTAACAAATGATGGAGCTTATAGCGCAATTTTTACTGTTTCAGATAATCAAGAGTTTGTAATTCTTTCTGATACAAAATTCGAATTAAAACCAGGAGAATCAAAACAAGTATTGACTTCTATTAATGCTGCTTGTGATATGAAGGGTGAATATTCTTTAGAAATATTAGTTACAACCAATTTAGGAACTGGTAAAAAACTAATTAAAACAATTAATATAGGTAAATGTCAAAACTTAAAAGCTTATTTAACTATTGATGATGAGGAAATAAATCCTTGTAAAGAAGCAGATTATTCTATTAAAATAGAAAATACAGGTTTTTTTAAAGAAACATATGAAATAAAAGCGACTAATTTTGAAAAATATTTTAATTTATCAACTGAAGAAATAACTCTTAATCCTGATGAAACAGGATTAGTTAATGCAAAGTTAAATTTACCTTGTGATCTTTATGGAGTACAACCTGTTGAATTTTCAATAAAAGCAGTTAATAACGCTCTTATGGCTAGTTTAAAGCATGATCTTCAAGTAAATCAGTATTATGGTTATTCATTGCTTTTAGAAGATGAGTACCATGTTTGTGAAGAAGAACCTGTAAATATTCCTGTTGTTTTATCAAACGATGTTAACACTCCTAATTCTTATTCATTAAAATTAAGAGGACAACCAATAATTGCACAATTAAGTAAGACTAAAATTGAATTAGAAGGAAAGGAAGAAGAAACTTTTGAAATAGAACTTAATATTCATGAAGGGAGAAGTGTTGGAACATATAATTTTCAATTAGTAACTTCAACAGGATATGGAGATACTTTTAATGATGCAAATATTACTTTAGTAATTGAAGATTGTTATAATCATAAAATTGATTTAACAGGACCTAAAAAATTCTGTTCAGGAGAAGAAGAATTTAATCTAAACATTAGAAATGATGGTGTTTATACTGAAGAAGTAACTTTAGAAACTATTGAAGGTTTTGCAGAGTTAGAAGATGAAAAAATAACTTTAGAATCTGGATCTGAAAAAAATGTTGTTTTAGAAGTAAAAACTGAAGATGTTAGCAAACGTTATTCATTATGGGCAAAAGCGAAGTTAGATAATGATTTAGAAGTTGTAGACAGTCAAGTATTAAATGTTAAATCAAATGATGAATGTTATTTTGTAGATGTTGAAAAAACAAAATTTGATGTCAAAGCTCATAAAATAAATGGGATAGTTATTGAATTAGAAAATAAAGGTTTAGTTGGAGCAGATTATGAATTAAAACTTGAATCAGAACCTTGGATGCATCTAAATGAAACAGAAATTCATTTAGAACCAAAAGAAGAAAAAAATGTTGTGTTATTCTTGAATCACACAGAAGAAACTGCTTTTGGCAAGTATAAAGCAAACTTAACAATTCAAACAGATAATGCAATTTATCTTAAAGAAATAGTAATTGATTTAGAAAACAAGTCTTTGATTGTAAGAGCATTTATTTATTCTAAAGAAAACCCTTGTAAAACTTTAACAGTACTATTAGGATTAGTATTCATAATTTTATTATTAAAAGTCATATTTAGTAAGAAAGCGAAAGGAAAAATAAAAGTAAAAACAGTTTTATTAAGCCTTTTAATATTAATAATTCTTTCAGGTTTAGCTTTAGGAGGAACTTATTTGTACAAAGGAATGCCTACTTTATATTCTGAATTAGATTTTTCAGAAGCTAATCCAGTTAAACATGTATGGGCAGAAGATACAGTTTATACAATTGATTTCTTTGATTACTTTGAAGATCCTGACTCTGATGAAATAGTATTTTCAGTTTCAGAACTTGAAAATATAGATTCAAGTATTGAAGGAAATATTCTAACTTTAACACCAGAAGAAGATTGGTTTGGAGAAAGAGCAGTTATATTTACAGCAACAGATTCAAAAGAAGCATCTGTAAGTAGTTCGCCAATATTCCTTAAAGTATTAGATGTAGAAGAATTTAATTTTTGTAATATTTATAACAAGAATTGTTTATATGTAAATGATGGACTTTTAATGTTGTGTTTATTATTAGTTTTTATTATTGTTTTGAAAAAAGCAAGAAAAGTTATATTTGGACGAAAAAAAGGTTCTAAGAACAGTAAAAAAACTAATAAGAAGAAAAGTAAAAAAAGAAGATAACTTTAAAAATAAAGACTTTTTCTAAAACAATATCATCGGGGACGTAGTATAACCTGGCTAGAATGGTCGGCTCCAGAATCTGGAGCAATGAGGCATTGCCAATGATTAATAATGCCCATTCGTGGAGATACCGTCAGATGAGGGTTCGAATCCCTCCGTCCCCACCTTTTCTAGTTATATACGTTTGGTTTTAACCAAACAATAGTGTTATCAATTATTCGGGTTATTTTTATTCTCGATAAAAAGAAAAACTTTATATACTAAAAAGGTCTAAAAAAACTATAATCAATTAGGGTGGTCGGTATTAATCAAAAACAATTTAATGATGATTTAGGAAGATATTTATCAACTATAAAAAAAGATAAACCAATTTCAATTATTCGAAGAGTGAATATTTTTAGTTCTATTAAATCATCTGAGAAAGTTCCAGAAGTTGCTCCAAATGAAGTACATGTAGAATATAAAGAGCCTTCTGTTTTTAGAAGAATTTTAACTTGGAGAAGAAGAATGAAAATGCAGCAATTAGAAGAAGAACTTTCTGAAGCAGAGAAGCAAGAAGTTGAAGAATTAGAAGGTGAAATTGAAGCTCTTGAAGATGAAGAAGCCGAACTAGAAGAAATGGCTGAAGAAGTTGAAGTCCAAAGAGAAGGATTATTTGCAAGATTACTTAATAAATTAAAAATTTCAAGAAGCGAATATGAAGAAGATTTTGATCCTGAAGAATATGAAGAACCTGCTCCTGCATTTGATGAAGATGTAAAAGATATTTTAAAAGTAACTCATACTTGGTTGGAGAAACTTCCTGCAAGAAGATTGCAAGAATTTAAAAGGTCACCAGATTTTGAAAAATATAAAGCTGTGTTGATTAAATATGGTTTAGTAAAAGTACCTGCTCCAAAAGATCCAATAACAAATGCTCCTCTTCCTAGAAAAGAAGACATCACAATAGTGGAGAAATAACAAAAATCTTAAATTTTTGAGCATAATAAAATTCTTTTTTCTTATTTATTTATCAGAGATAATTTCTACTACATCTCTATGATTTAGAACGTGGTCTTTTCCAACAGTTCGTTTGCTTTTAGCATCAATAGCTCTAATAAAGTGATCTCCTAAATCAGAATGAATTTTATAAGCAAAGTCTAAAGCAGTAGATTTTTCTGGAATTAAAAAGCAATCAGGCATAATATTTCCATATTGATCTTCTAATTTTCCAACACCACCAGGAAATATTGCAATATATTTTAGTAATTCAAATATTGATTTTTCAATCACGTCTTGAACACCTGAAGTTTTAAACTTTTTTAGAACATTATCTTTTAAGAAATTTAATCCTACTTTTTGTTTGTCATTTAGTTCAGCACCTTTCACAATACTAAAATCATCGCTTCCAGGTAAATAATTAATTAATTTGTGTTTAGCTGCTTCTTTTAATGCAAGTTCAGTTTCAGCAGAACAAGGAATAATCATGTGGTCTGGAAATTGTTTTTTTAATCTTTCAAAGTTTTCATAAGCGCCAGGAACATCTATTTTGTTAGCTGCAATAATCATTGGTTTAGTAATTTTTCTAAAAGTGCTTGCTAAAGTAAATAATTCTTCTTCAGTCCAAGTAGAAGGAGTTTCTTTATTCAAGCCTAATTTATGAATTACTTCTTTACAAATATTTTCACTAACTCCAACACCAGATAACTGTTTAGCTAGTAACTTTACAACATCTAAATGTTCTTGTTGGATTTGTCTTGCAAAACGTTCCCAACCTCGCTTTAGAATATCAAGATACCAATAATCAAGTTCTTCTTCTAAGAATTTAACATCGTTTGCAGGATCGTAAGTTCCAATAGTGATTGATTCGCCACGTTCATTAGTAGTACCTGCACAATCTATCACGTGAATTAAGGCATCTGCTCCGTTCAAATCGTTTAAGAATTGTGCACCCATACCTTTTCCTTCATGAGCACCAGGAACTAGTCCAGCAACATCTATAACATCGACAGGAACGAATCTAGTATGATTAACACAAAAGCCTTCTCTAGGATTGCATTGAACGTTGAATTCCTTATCAGCACATTCAACTCTAACAAAACCAACTCCGTGATTTGGCTTAATAGTTGCGAAAGGATAATTAGCTATTTCAACATCTGCAAGAGTGAGCGCTTTAAAGAAAGTACTCTTACCAACATTTGCTTTTCCAACAACTCCAACTAACATGCGTTCTGAGAACTAAAAGCGGTATAAAAAGCTTTCTGAATATTGTAAAACTTTTTAAAAGATATTTAGTTTATTTTATGTATGGGAAAGTCAACTAAGTTTTTTTTGGTGAAAAAAATTCTGTTATTGCTTATAATTATAATATTATTTTTGTTTGTATTAGAATTATTTCTACGTTTTTTTGAGAAAGAACTTATAATTCCTATTACTTCACGTTATATAAAAAATGAAAATCTTATTATTGCTTACTCAAATAGACCTAATTATACTTCTAATTCGCAAGTATTAGTTGATGGAAAAGTAATTAATGATTTTTCTAGATGGAACTCTATAAGCATTAACAATCAAGGTTTTAGAGATAAAGAATATTCTTATGATAAATCTAATAATACTTTTAGAATTCTAGCTATTGGTGATTCAATAACTTTTGGATATAATGTCGCATTAGAAAATACTTGGTCAAAAAAACTTGAGAATAAACTCAATAATAATTCGAACATTAGTTTTGAAATAATTAACATGGGTGTTGGGGGATATAGTTTAACTCAAGAAATTGAACAAATAAGAATTGAATATTCTAAATATTCTCCTGATATGGTCATTATAGAGTATTTTCTTAACGATCCTCATTTTCAAGAAATACATACTGTTCTAGATGTATTATCTTTTAAAGAGCTAAGAGCTCGTGAAGATATTATGATAGAAGAATATGATTTACCTTTTAAATGTGCCTTCAGAAATAATATTGCTAAAATAAGATTTTTAACGGAGTTTTCTTTTATAAATATATTTCCGCTTTATTTCCAAAAAAATTTGTTTTATGACGGATTATATATTCATAGTTATGAACATAGCCATGAAGATATCTGTTCTTGGTTAAGAGTTCAGAAAGGTTTTGAGAAATTGAAAAAACTTAGTCAAGATAATGATTTTTCAATACTTTTGTTTGTTCAACCAGCACTTATAGATTATAATGTTCACAACTTAGAATGGATTCATAAAAAAGTTATTACTGAATCTTTAAAAAATAATTTCATATCGATAGATATGTATGATGTTTATAAAAAAGTGTCTTTGAATCTTCTTTTGAATAAAAACCTTCCTGAAATAGTTCATCCGAGTGAATATGGTCATGAATTGATTGCAAACAGACTTTTTGAAGAATTATCTTCTCAAGGATTAATTTAATTATATTAATTTTTTTTAGGCATTTTTCTAGTTTATTTTTAATAATTATTCTTTAACTTCAACCTTACCATAATATTTCAATGGTATTTCTGGTCTATAAAAGTGCTGCCAATCTTTTGAATATTCCCAATCTCCACCCCATTTCCATCCAGCTTCACGAAATATTTTTACCACATTTGAACCTGAAAAAAGAGTTCCTCTCAGATTTGGATCATATGGTCTATTAGCAGTTTCATTTATCCAAGGATTTATCAATGGATTAATATCAATAGCTGCACCAAATGCATGATCGGTTATTTCATTACTGCCTTTAACTAAACGCCAATCAAATCCTCCTGAATTATTGTATTTTACTGATGAGTTCCAATTAAAAAGACTAAGAGGTATGATGCTTGTAATTGGAAAATCAGTTTCTTTTAGAATTCTGTTGAAAACTTGCTTTGTTGAATCAACTAATTCTTTATGAACAATGATTTGTCCAGTGTAAGTTTGATTATTAAAACCCTTATAGTTTACTTCAACCAATGATAAGCTATCAATAATTTCTTCCGGAATATTCTTATTTTTTAAAGAATTTAAATATTGATTTTCAGTAAGTAAGGGAATTGAAGTAATAGGGAGTTCATAAAATTTAGGATTATTTAAGATTTCTTCGAATGAATGATTGGGCCATAAAGATTGAACTGTATCTTTAACTCTTTGTAACCCATCAACAGCTGATTTTTCAACAGTTAAAAGCAACATTTTTTCAAGCTCTTTAAGTTTAGAATTCATATCTTCCACTAGTAGAAGAATAATTCAAGCAATATAAAGGTTTTAGTTAATTAAAGATTATTTCTTGTTCTTGTTTTTGAAAAATATTCTTATTAAATAGATTGGTATTAGCAAGTTTTATAACTTTGTATAATCATCTATTTATTAGAGGTTAAAAATTAACAAAATAAAACAAAAGATTAAGAGATATTTTTATGATATTGCTAAAATCAAGACTACGCCTCATTCAATAGCATTAGGGTTTGCCATTGGCACATTTATAGGAATATTACCCACTCCAGGATTTAGCATTATTCTTGCAGTAATTATCCTATCTATTTTTAAGAATGTTAGCAAGATTTCTCTTTTTGCAGCACTACTATTATTTAATCCAATTGTTAATATTCCATTTAATATCTTGTCTTTTAAATTTGGCGATTTTATATTTAAAAATTCTCCAATTCAGGAATTGAGTATTCCGCTTTTTAGTAAAATTTATTATTTCACAAGGAGATACCTTGTTGGAAATATTATTATTTCAAGTTCAATATCGATATTAGGTTATTTTTGCATTAAATTAGTGGTTACTAAAATACAGAAACATTAATTTTATTGATTCTTTTATGATGCTAGAAACTAGACATCCGTTGGACTAAGCCATTTCTTGTTCTGTTTTAAGAAATCCAAAAATTAACATCACAATTTTTGTTATACGTTTTTTCTGCAAAAAAAAAATCCGAAGGTTCAGTTCAAATAATGTTCGTTTTATCTTTTACTTGATAGGATTTCCCAACGCATCATATTTCTTCGGCATTCATTATTTTTGATTAATCGTTCAGACACATGGATTCTTTTGAAATTGTTCCCATGAGGACTTGTTCAACACAACCAGTTACTAGTTCTTCAGGATAACAAGTTCCTACAATATTTTTTAAAGGACCTTTTGTAAGATTGATTTTTTGTTTATCAGTTAATGTTGGTGGGAAACAAACTCCACTTATGCACTGTCCTCCATCAGTACATATTTCACCAGCATTTTTGTAGGAAAGGAGACAAGTTTGATTGTCAGTCCATTGCCCACCAACCCTTTCACACACTGGTTCATCTTTTGGTGGTCTATGACTTGGTAAGGCTGAATAAAGAAGGCCTAAAACAATTCCAAATAAAATGATGCTTGCAAAAATTATGATGATAAATAATAATGATTTAGAAGTATTTTGTTTTTGCATAGTACTATGTTAAATTTGATTATGAATATATAATATTTACGAAAAATAAGCAAAAATCAATATTATTATTTCCTGAAAGATTATTCTTACTGTCTATTAATCAGTTAAGGCTTTTGAAGAACTAATTCTATGATTTTATGTTTATGTTCTACTGGTTCTTGGTCTACTCTTTTAAAAATATTTTTTTGCAGAATTTTGAATTTTGAAACTAACTTTAAGATATCTTCTTGGTTATGATGATAATCAACAGCATCATTTTTATCGATAACGTCAATGTTAAAGTGAATAAAGAAATATCCTTCTGGTTTTAATACTCGAAAAATTTCTTGAATTGCTTTTTCTTTATGAACATAGTGAATAACATTAATCATGAAAACTGCATCAACAGAATTATCTTCGAATGTTAGCTTTTCGACATTTTGAACTTCAAATTTCAATTCAGGATAGTTTTTATTATTAGTTTTTATTTCTTCAGAAACATTATCGATGCCAAGAACATTAAAATTTGATTTTGAAAAAACTTTTACATCACGACCATTACTACAACCAATATCGACAATTAGTCCTTTAAAATGTTTTTCTTTTAAAAATTTTGCAAAACTTTCTGCATAAAGAGTTGGATGATTTTCCCAATGTCTGCCATCAGAATATTTTTGATAGAGCTTTTGTTCTTTCATATTAAACATGAATTTTAATTATTTATAAAAAGATTGTTTTTTGTAGTTTAAATTCAAACATTGTTTAATTAAGAGGTTTTTTACAATTAAGCATATTTATAAGTTCTAATAATATACTTGGAATATGAATAAATCCAAATACATAAATCCAACTAAGTGCGCAAGCTGTGGTTTATGCTGTAAATCATTTCAGATAGGTTATTCTCATGAAGATAGTAAAGAACATTTATCAGAAGTTGAAAGATTCAAGTTGCTAGATACTGACTTGATAGAAGTTCATGAAAATGAAACTGGTTATTGGGTTGAATTTAAGATTCCTTGCAAACATCTGAAAACCAATGATGAAGGATACTATTGTGAAATTTATGATAAAAAACGTCCGCAATTGTGTGAGGAATACCCGTACAAAGTTACTGTAGATTGTCCTCATAAAATAAACTAAAAACTTCTAATGTTAACTTTTCGTTGTGTTTCTTTAATAACTTTTAAAAAGCCCCCTATCATTCTTCTCTTCATGGCTGTATGGATTCAAAAGTATGTTCCTAAGTCTCTTTCAGAAGTTGCAGGGCAGAACTCTGCTGTTGAAAGATTAAGAGCTTACGCTGAAAATTATAAGAGAGGAACTAAACCTTTATTTCTTTATGGAGGGCAAGGTACTGGTAAGACTAGTTCTGTTCATGCTTTAGCTAAGGATTTAGATTATGAAATCTTAGAAGTTAATGCTTCAGACGTTAGAAACGCTGATTCTATTAATTCTTTGCTTGGTGCTGGAATTCATCAAATGTCTTTATTTGGTAGGGGAAAGATTATTCTTGTCGATGAAGTTGATGGTTTGTCTGGTAAGGAAGATCGTGGTGGAGTTGCTGCAATTACTTCTTTAATTGTAAAGAGTTCTTACCCAATTTTTTTAACAGCAAATGATCCTTGGAATAAAAAACTTGCAACTTTAAGAAAAAAATGTGAACTGTTAGAATTTAGAACTCTTGCTTACACATCAATTACTAATCATCTAAAAAAGATTTGTGAATTAGAAAATATAACTTATGATGAATCTGCACTTCAAGAATTAGCAAGAGCTGCTGGTGGAGATTTAAGAGCAGCTATAAACGATTTACAAACATTCTCATACGAAGGAAAGCTTACAAAAGAAAATATTAAAATGGCTTATAGTAGAGATCATACAGAAACAATCATTAATGCTTTAACAAGAGTTTTTAAGACGACAAAATCAGATGTTGCTTTACCTGCATTTGATGAAGTACAAGAAGATTTAGATACTATTTTTTTATGGATTGAAGAAAATATTCCTGTTGAATATAAAAAACCAGAAGATTTAGCAGAAGCGTTTTCAAACCTTGCATTAGCAGATGTTTTTAGAGGCAGAATTCGAAGATGGCAATATTATAGATTCTATGTTTATTGCTATAACTTATTGTCAGCAGGTATTGCTCTTTCAAAGAACGAAAAATATTCTGGATTTACTTCTTTTAAACCAACTTCAAGGATATTAAAGATTTGGATGGCAAATCAAAAGAATTTGAAGAAAAAAGCGATTTCACAAAAAATTGCAGAAAAAACTCATTCTAGCAAAAAAACTGTTGCTCAAGATGTTCTACCATATATTAAAATGATTTTTAAAAAGAACAAAGAAGAAGCAGAAAGACTTTCTAAATATTTTGACCTTGCTTCTGAAGAAATAACGTGGTTGAAAGCATAATATTAGGATTTTCTTCTTAATCGCTGTTATATGGGAGATTGTAAGTCGATCGACCAGTCCGCTGTAGTCCGCAGTTACTAATTGAGTAAAACATCATTTGCTACTTTGTACAGGATTTCCAAACTTTTTTTTGTTTTTTTAGAATGAGATTTAGGTATCCATTGTAGCCCTGCATGAGAATCACTGATAGTAAAAATAGCTCCAACATCAACATTTCTGTATTGACCAACTGCAAATAATGCTGATGCTTCCATTTCTACAGTCAATACTTTGTCTTTCTGATACTTTTTTATTTCTGATATTGTTTCTCTGTAAGGAGCATCAATTGTCCATGTAGATCCTGAAAAATATTTTGTATTCCCAAGCGATTTTTTAATCTTTGCAATCATTGTTTTGGATGGATAACTATATTTTGAAGGTTTGAGGTAATGATGAGAAACACCTTCATCCCTAATTGCTTTTTCACAAACAACTAAATCTCCGATGGATATTTTTTTTTGTAATGAACCTGCAGTTCCAATGGATATAAATTTTTTAACTCCAAAAGCAATTAGTTCTTCCATTCTTTTTGCAGCTAATGGAGATCCAACACTAAGTTTAATTACTGCAATTTGAGATTTTGTTTCATTAAGAAGGATCATATTACTGTATGAACCTTTAGCTTTAGTAGTTTTATGATTTTTTAAGATAAACTCAAATAGTTCTTTATTATAACAAAATATAACACCAATTGGTGCTTTGAATTTAGGATACTTCCCGATTCTTTTTTTATAAGCCATATATTGACTTGGTGTGTAAACTGAATCATCTTTCTTATTTTTAAAGTTTGGAAATCCCATAATATAAATATAAAACATTTTACTTTATAAATTATTCTTCTCTTAAAAAGTAAACTATTTAAACAAGCCTTACCTTTTTCTCTTTTATGAGCAAACAATTTTTACAAGAGTTAGTCTCTTTTATCCAACAAAAAGGGTTTATTTGGGGTCCTGAACCAGAGATTTATGGTGGTCTTGCAGGTTTTTATACATATGCTCCTTTAGGTAAATTATTGAAGAATAATGTAGAAGGCACTATAAGAACTATTTTTCAAAAAAATAATTTCTTTGAAGTAGAATGTCCAACAATCATGCCAAAGAAAGTTTGGGAAGCATCTGGTCATCTTGGTGGGTTTACTGATCCAGTAGTTAAATGTAGTAAATGTAACGCTTCATTTAGAGCAGATAATCTCTTAGAAGAATTATTTCCTGATAAAGTCATTAAAGATGTTACTGAATTCTTCAAAAATAACGAAGTAAAATGTCCTTCTTGTAAAGAAAGATTGCCTGCAGAGGTAAAAGAACATAACTTAATGATGAAAACGACTGTGGGGCTTGATATTGAAGCTTATAATCGACCTGAAACTGCAACTACAACTTATTTACCATTCATACGATTCTACGAACATTTTAGAAAAAAACTGCCTTTTGGAGTTTTTCAAATAGGAAATGCTTATCGAAATGAAATTAGTCCAAGACAACATGTCTTAAGAACAAGAGAATTTACTCAAGCAGAAGCACAATTATTTATTTTTGAAGAACAGAAAAATGATTTTCCTAAATATAAAGCAATCAAAAAGAAAAAAATGCCTTTTTGGTCATGGCCTTCTCAAAACAAAGAAATGCAAGTTGAAACTTTATCTGTTGAAGATGCTATGAAGAAAAAATACTTCAAAAATGAAGCTTATGCATACACAGTTAATCTTGCATATCAAGTTTTTAGAATAATGGGCATTCCTGATGCTAATATTCGATTAAGACAACACGGACCTGACGAAAAAGCATTTTATGCAGATGATGCATGGGATGTAGAAGTAAATCTAAACAGTTTTGGTTGGACTGAATTATGTGGAATTCATGACCGAACAAACTATGACTTAAAGCAACACGGAAAATTTTCAGGAAAAAGCATGGAAGTAATGAATGAGGCTAATGAAAAGAAAGTTCCTCATGTATTAGAAATCGCTTTTGGAGTTGCAAGACCAACATTTGCATTACTTGATTTATTTTATGATAAAAAAGAAGATGGAGCAGGTAAAACAGTTTTAAAATTACCATTAAACATGGCTCCTATGAAAGTGGCTGTATTTCCATTACTAAAAAAACCAGAATTATTAAAACTTGCAAACGGCATTTATGAAGATTTAAGTCAAGAATTCATTTGTAAATATGATGAATCGGCATCAATAGGAAAGAGATATCTTCGTGCAGCAGAAGAAGGAATTCCATTCGCAGTTACTGTTGATTTTGATTCGCTTGATGATAAAGCAGTTACTTTAAGAGATAGAAATACTGAAAAACAAAAAAGAATTAAAATTCAAGGACTAAAAGAAACAATCACTTCTCTTATCAGAGGAGAAATCAAATTCAAAGATATCAAAGAAAACCTTTAAATAGAGATAATTTTTTCTTAAAACAATGAAATACAGAAAATAACATTTTCTGAATTCAAAAAATTATCGGAGAAATTTTATGAAAATAAGCGAATTACAACCAAAACAATCAATTACCGAGATAACAGTAGAAGTAGTAAGTATGGGCGAAACCAGAGAATTTCAAAAATTTGGAGATCCAGGGAGAGTAGCAAATGCTATAATTAAAGATGATTCTGGAGAGATGAAAATGACTCTTTGGAATGAACAAATTGATCAAATCAAAGCAGGCGACAAACTACTAGTAAAAGATGCTTTTGTTAATGAATGGCAAAATGAATTGCAACTAACAACTGGTAGAAAAGGAAGCTTCGAAATTATTAAATAAATAAAAAGGGAACGTAGCTCAGACTGGGAGAGCACTACGCTGAAGACGTAGGTGTCCTGGGTTCAAATCCCAGCGTTCCCACCTTTTTTTTAAAATAGAATTAAAAAATTAAAAATATCTTTTCTTAAGAAAAAAATAACTTTTAAGTTATTAGTTTTTATCCTATATTAACATTTACAGAAGTCATTATACTTCCTGCAATCATGTTGAATAATAGTATTATAACAAATGCAATCGCAGTATAAGTTATTGAAGTTCTAAACATGTTATTACCAATCATATATTTTTCATTAAGTTTATCAGCGCCATTTTCAATACCATTAATAAGAATAGTTAATATATAGACTATTTGAACAACGTATAATCCAACAACTATCTGAAAGAAATAAGTAGGAACACCTGTACCAAATAAATTTAACATTCCTGCATTAGCCGCTCCTTGTTGTGATTGAGATGCTAATAAAGATAATTTCTCACTTAAAGTACCAAGAATAGTTGTAATCATACTAGTTATTCCAATAACGATTCCCGCAATAGCAGGTGTTAAGAATGCGATTTGTGATTTCATACTACTAATAATGTCCGACATTAAATCTCTAAGTCTTTCATCAACTCTATGCATCTCTTTAATATAAGTAGAAACATTAATTAGTGCTTGACTAGCAATAAGAGGACCTTTCTTACTACTTTCAATTAAAACTTTCATAGAACTCTCAATAATCGGTGAAGGATAATATTGAATAGCGCCAGATTTTTCATCAAAAATAGCTCGTTCAACATTCATACCTAGTTTTCGAATATTAATACTAACTAATTCAAAAAATTTTCCAGAAATACTTCCTTCCATTACATCAGCTACTTTGCTAAATGCAATTTCTGCAGGTAAACCATCACCCAGTCGATTTCCTAATTGAAATAATGCAGATGCGAACTCTTGCTCTAATTTCTTTGTTTGTTCTCGAATCTTAATAATGTTTTTAGATTTTAATTTATAATAAAGACCAATTCCCAAACCAAAAGCTAAAGGCATTCCTAAACTTAGAAGAACAGCTCCTAATCCAAAAGGACCGACAAGATTACCAGTCACATTTCCTTCAAGAATTTCTTCTCTATAACCAAGAAGATAGAATTTAGAATTTGGATGAACTAAGGTATTCATACAAACAAGACCACCACTACCAATACTACAATCTGAATTAGGAAACATTTGATGTAGAAGTAATGGCAAAATTCCAACAAAGAATAATGCTCCAAAAATTATCGCACAAAGAATTAATGGCGGAATTTTTATTTCAGTATTACCAATATTAATTAAAATATATTTATATTTTCTAAGTGCTTTATTTTTTTTACTAATATCACTATCTCCATAACCAGTAGGTCTTTTTGAAAGAATAGCTTTACTCATATAAAAAACAATTAAGGGAAGAATAATATTATATAATGTAAATAAATGAAACCATTTAACTTCCGGCATGAAACTTACAACTAAAGGCAAAATAACCAATCCTAAAATTGGTAGAATAATTCCAAGCATGTGTAAAGTTGTAATAGGTGATTTTAGATTTTGAGCATAATGAAGCATTTTTTCATAAGTTTCATCAAGTATGACAGTTAAAGATTTATCAAGAGAATTAAGTCTTCGGTCTTCAGAACCTTCATATAATGAAGCTTCAATTAAATGCATACTTTCAATAAATTCTCGGTTCCATTTTTCCCAAGTTTGAAGATATGCATCTAACGATTCTTTAATGGAAAAGAATTTTTGAGTTTCAATATTCCAAACAATTTTTTTTAAATCAATAGATAAAGGAGGGGATAAATGTTCTGCAGCAAAATCAATTGCTAACTCTAAGTTAGAAGTGTGCCGCATATAAGTAACAATATAGAAGATACACAATACCATTTGATTACTAGCTTTCATACGCCAATTATTAGCAAAAAAATATGGTAGTTTACCAAGAGGAATCATTAAACCAATACCTGTAATAAAAGCTATGAATACAAAAAAAGTGCTTCCAGTTCCTGTAAGAGCAAGAGGAACTCCATACCCAAAAATGAAACCAAAAATTATTATGAACAAAGGAAAAGTCATTGCAAAACTAGTTGCACCAGTAGGGGTTATATTTAAATGACAAATATTAATTGATTCTTGTAATTCAGGAATTTTATTTTTATCAGGTTTTATAGAAATTATTTTTTCAGAAAGATTACAAGCTTTTTCATAAAGTGATAAATGTTTAGGAAGATACTCTTCTTTAAAATGATCATAATCTTTAGTATTAATAGATTTTAAATTAGAATGTTTACCTTTTAATTCAGATTCAATTTGTTCCTGATATCTCTTTTTAAAATCTTCTATGTCTTTATCTCTATTCACCATTTTTCATCTTTGTTTTTCTAACTTCTCTCTTTAGCCATTCATTCCATTCAAAGAAAATGGTGTCAGAATCAAGATTGCCTTTTTTATCCTTGACTTTATCACTGATTCGGTGGAATTGATCATTACATTGAATTATAAAAGGCGCTTCTAAAAGATCAAAGTTTTTTTCCTTTTCAGCAACTGCAAGAATTGTTTCTTTAATTTTTGTTCTTAAAAGAATATTATCCCACACAGCGTCCCAATTACCAGCCCACTCTTTAACATTACCAGCAATTGCTTTTAACAATTCACTATCACCATTAATTAATTCATCACTAGGTTCTAACATATCAGTTTTAGAATTATATTTCATTAAATCAACAAAACCACCTTCTCTTAAAGGGTCATCTTCCCAATGTTTTCGAACTTCAGTAATTTGAGTTATTCTTCGCCATTTATGAAGCCCATCAGCACTTTTAATAGGATTTGCAACAACAATTATATCTGTTGCTTTAAAGCTAGTTCTAGGAACATCAAGATCATTTACAACTCGGTCAAACACTCCGTAAGGCGAATCACCATGAATAGTCCCTGCAACAACATTTGCAAGTGCACCAACCCTCATAGCTTCATACAACGCTTTAGCTTCTTTACTTCGAACTTCACCAATAATTAAACAAGAATCTCCTAATCTAAGAGTTGTTCGAATACCTTCATCAGCCGGTACTTCAGAGCTACCTTTTGCTAGAGCAGAAGCAACCTTCATAGGTTGAATATTATAACCCATTTTTCGAAGGGAAGTTGTAGGTAGCTCTAAAGTGTCTTCGACCGTGATTATACGATATTTTCTCATGATTTCAACCATTAACGAACCTAATAAAGAAGTCTTTCCTGCACTTCTAGTTCCTGCAATAAGCATGGTTCGACTTCCATCAATAATAAAACTAAGAATACCTGCAGCAAGAGGTGTAAGCATATCATTTTTTATAAATAAAGGAAGAGTCCAAGGTTTATCCCTATGTCTTCTAAAAGCATAAGCAATTCCGCTAGGATCAAGCGGAGGACCAATCACACCAACTCTAGCATTTGCAATACCAGGAATTTCAATTTCAGTATCAAGAACAGGATTTGCTTCATCTAATGGTCTTCCAGAAATCAATCTAAGTTTTGAAGCCCATGAGTCTCCATCACTAACAGAAGGTAAGATATTAGTCCTGCAATCACCAAAATCTTGATGAACCATAAACATAGGAATTTGACCCATAGGACTATTTATTGTAATATCCTGGACTTTAGGGTCTGCAAGTAAAATTTCAATAAGACCAAAACCAACCGTGTACCTTATAAGAATCTGAGTAAGTTCTTCAATTTTATCAGGTGTAAGTTTAACATTATGATAATTAGCTAATTCTTCAATTAAATTATGTCCTACATTGTGAAAAACTTCTCTCATTCGTTCAGGATCAACAAATTCTTGTTTTTCGGGTTTATGCTCGGCCATTATATTTCGAGCTAAATCCAATAATTCATATTCTTCTTCTTCAAGTTTGAATTCAGGTGGTGTTATATGATATAAATATTGAATATTATCAGGGAGTTCAAAGATGACAACTTCAGTATTTCCAACTGTGTAACTGTCAAGCTCAACAGCATTTTTTGGATAAGTTGCCATTAACTTTGTAAACATAAAATCTGGTTTGATAGATGGAGTGAATACTTTTCGATAAATTTCTCTATCGCCAACTTTATGACCTGGCATGAAAGGTTTTAAAATTGTTATTAATTTAGTATTATCAAGTAATTGTAGAATATATTGAAGCAAGGTAATATATTTTTTATGACCTTCAATTATAATCGAATTAGCACTTTTATCAAGAGCGATATTCTCTTGTCTAAGAATTCTTTTAAGAGAAACATAACAACCAACAGGGTCTTTTTTCATCATATTAAAGACTGCGTTGTGAATTTCATTATATCGTTTATCAGCTTCACCATAACCCTTAAGATTTTCATAACTGAATACATCTCTACTTTTAACTAATTGATTATATAAGTGAGCTATTTCACTCACCATACTAGTTTGTGCATAATCATATTCATAATCTCTTTTCTGAGAAAAAACAATTTTTGTAACACCAGGATTTTCAATTAAGAATTCTGCAGCTTTAGACATATAAACTTCATCATCTTCAATAGATGGAACTCTCATGTTGTTTTCGCAGTCTATCTTTAAGATGTTGTCTTCTCCCTGTCTTAGGGTTTCATAAGAAAACATATTTTTATCTGTGCTATCAGCCAAAAACCCACCTCCATTCGAAAGATTTATATGTTGCTTTGCTCTTTAAATAATAACGACATATAACCTTTATAAAATTTTTCATTATAGACGCGAAAATGACTGATCCACAATTATTTCCAGAACAATCTTCTGTTGCAGAACATGAAAAAAAAGCTTCGAACGAGTCTTCTTTGTATGAAAATATCTCAACAAATGTAACGACAGTCGGATCAAGGTTAAGAATTCTAGAAGAAAGGTATGTAAACTTAAGAAAGAAAGCTCAAATGACTGACAATAATTTATTAGATTTTGAAAAAAATATGAACGGAGAAGTTAAATTAGTTAATCAAGAAGTTTTAGAGCTTAAGAAACAACTTTCTGAAGTACTTGAACGTTTAGGTCAAATGGCTTCTGAACTTAAGAATGTTGTTAGACAAACTGATTTTAAAACAGTCGAATCATATCTTGATATGTGGCAACCAATGAATTTTGTTACAAGAAATGAACTAAAAAAATACCTTGAAGAGAATAAAGGGTAAAATTTATATAATCTTACGGGTATAAATTTAAAATAAAAACTAAAAAGGGTTAATGAATGGCTTTATTCGGAAAGAAACAAACAGCGGATTCTAATGATATTCCGGTAGATCAAGTTTCAACTATGAAAGCACAAGGTTATGATAACAATCAAGTGGTTCAAGCCTTACAAAGAGATGGTTATACTTCATCTCAAATATTTGAAGCTATGAATAGAGTAGATTTACAACCTTTAGAAACACCTCCTGCTCAACAAGAAATGGCTGCTCCTCAAGAGGATTATTATCAAGATCAAGGTTTTCCAGAGGCTATGCCTCAACAACAGGACTTTGCTCAACCAAGACCATATCCTGAACAAGCACCACCACAAGTAGCATCTGTGCAAACAGAAGAGCTTGTAGAAGCGATAATTGATGAGAAATGGAATGAGCTTGTTAAAGATATAAATAAGATTGTTGAATGGAAAAATAAAACTGAAGCTAAAATTGCGACTATGGAGCAAAAATTTGAAGATTTAAAAGATTCTTTTGATAAATTACATCAAGCAGTTATTGGAAAAGTAGGTGAGTATGACCAAAATATTTTATCTGTTGGTGCAGAAGTTAAAGCTATGGAAAAAGTTTTTTCAAAAGTACTCCCTGTATTCACAGAAAATGTTAACGAACTTTCTAGAGTAACTGATATAATGAGAAAAAAGAAATAATTCTAACTTGAAGCTTTTGTTAGGAATATAACCATTATTGTTCCTATTAGCATTATTACTAACATTCCTAACACTTTTGGATGAAAGATTGTATTAATCATATTAGTTGAGAAATCATTTGTATCTAATGAACCATCACCTGCAGTTGTAGCTTCTTTGATAGTAGTAGAACCACCATCTTCATCACCGCCATAACCATCATCTAATAATGTTTGACCCATAGTATTAGCTAATCCAAATATTAGGATTATAACTGAGATAACAATTATCCATGAATAAACTTGTGGATCTGATACTAGTTTAATAAGATCAAGTTTTCCACCGCCAAACATTCCAAGTATAATTAAAACAAAAAAAACAAAGAAAATGGCTACTAAGAACCATGGTGCCATAAAGTTAATCATTAAAACTGCTGCTTCAGACATTACAACTAAAAATCCAATTGCTAAAGCTATTATGGCATAAATTCCTTTAGCTTCTTTCCCGAAAGGTTTTGCAAACATCAGTAGTGCGTAGATTACTGAAAATGCCAGTAAAAAAACGAAAACTACTGAAAAGTTTTGCAAGATTCCTACATCAAGGAAAGTAGCCATTTTTTATTTATTTGGATGGAGGTGCTCTTCCTTTTAAGACTTGACCTAAGTCTTTCATGACTCCTCCGAATCCTTTGTTAGCGCCGTCGCTTTTATCTTCTTTTGTGATGAACCAGATTATAATTCCAAAGACTAATACCATAACAACTAATGCTTGTGTATCAGAATTCATAACCCATCTTGGAGCTGATTTACCCCATGCACCACCAGCTGCACCAAAGATATAAACTACTGCAACAATTGAGAATATAACTGCCCATCCTGCAAGATTTGTTCCTGCAATGTCAACGTTTCCGCCAAAGACACCTATGATTAATAATAACATGATTATTGCAACACCAACTAATGCAATATTTGGTAATGCTGAGTTAATAACTTCTACAACATCAAAACCCGTATTGCTATATAATCCGTAATAATCACCTGTTACGTGTGGGATTATTACTGCTAGTGCCATTACTAATGCTATTACAACATTGAAATTTTTTCGGCCTTCGCCAAGAATTTTTGTTTTTTGTAATACTGCAAAGATGATTGTAAAAACCAATATAAATGGAATTATAACATCTGAGATTCCCCAGTATTCTAAAGTTCTTAAGTAATTTTGTAGAGACATTCTTAATCTTCCTCCTTAGCTTTTTTCTTTTGTTTAGTTTGATCTGATGTAACATAAAACATTAATCCTACAATCACAATAACTAGAATTATGGCTGCAACTGCTCTTGAATCCCAATGTCCTGAAAGATAGTCATATATTTTTTGAAGCCAACCCATTGCGTTGAAGAATATTAATACTATTCCTGCAAACATGATAACCATGAAAAAGGAATTCCAACCTTTTGATAAGTAAAATTCTTCGTCTTTGTTAAAAGAACCTGCTAACATTAAGAACAATATTGATGCTAAAAGTAGAATTACTACTTGTGATGAGACTTTTAGAATGATTTCAACTAGTTTTGACGATGCTACGACAAAAAAAGCAATTACAAATGCAGTCATAGAATTGAGATTTTTCTTTGTGTAAGTTTTATCACCGATTTTTTCTACACCATAAACCCTTGTCTTTTCTAGAATTGCAAACACCATTGTAAAAACTAATAAGAAAGGTAGCACAACATCATAAATTCCAAGTTCATTAAAGAACTGAATCGTTCCTCTAAAAAGTGATTCGGCCATTACACTTTGAAATATTGAAATAAGACTATATAAATTTTTTGATTTTATTCTCTGAAATTCCTTGTTTTATTTATAAAGAGTTGATTTATATTCAATAAACTACTTTAGCTATTAAAGTAATTAATTAATTAGTGATTTGAATCTAAAAAGAATTAACTTTAAAAACATAGACGAATAAACTAAGATTAAAATGCTAATTTCGAAAAGTTTTCTTTTTGAAATTTCAAAATTTAAAGGTGAAACATTTTGTTAAGAACAAATACGTGCGGAGAATTAAATAAGAAGTTTGCAGGCAAAGAAGTAACTTTATCTGGTTGGGTAGACTCGATGAGAATCAGTGGAAAAATTGGATTCTTAACAGTTAGAGATCGTTATGGAAAAACTCAATGTTTCTTAGGAAAAGACATAATTGAAGAATTTGGAGAAATTAGACGAGAATCTGTTGTCCAAATTACTGGTCTTGTAAAAGAAAGACCTGATAATCAGAAAAGAGATGAACCAACAGGAGAAATAGAACTTTCTGCAACTAAATTAGCAGTATTATCTGCTGCTGAACCTTTACCTTTAGAATTGGATGATTCTATTCAAACAAGCGAAGATAATAGATTAAAATACAGATATTTAGATTTAAGAAGACCAACAATGGTAAATAATCTTACTATGAGGCATAAATTAATCCAGTATATTAGAAATCATATGAGTGATAATAAATTTTTAGAAATTACAACTCCTATTTTAACTAAGAGCAGTCCAGAAGGAGCCAGGGACTATTTAGTTCCAGCAAGACTTCATCCTGGAAAATTCTATGCTTTACCTCAAGCACCACAACAATATAAACAATTATTAATGGTTGGAGGAATTGATAGATATTTTCAAATTGCACCTTGTTTTAGAGATGAAAATGCAAGAGCAAATAGAGCGCCAGGTGAATTTTATCAGTTTGACGTTGAAATGAGTTTTGTTCATCAAGAAGATATTCTAAATATGATTGAAGAATTAATGATTAAATTAGTAAAAGACTTATTTCCAGAAAAGAAAATTACAGAAGTACCATTTCCAAGATTAGAGTTTGATGACGTTATGAAAAAGTATGGAACTGACGCGCCAGATATCAGAAAAAATAAAGATGATCCAAATGAATTAGGATTTTGCTTTGTTGTAAACTTTCCATTATTTGTAAAACAATCTGAAGAAGATTTTTTTCATGGAGCAGGAAAAGAATGGGGTCCAAGCCATCATATGTTTACAATGCCACGCGTTGAAGATTTAAAATTATTAGATAGTGAGCCTGGAAAAGCAAGAGCTTACCAACATGACCTTGTTATGAATGGAATGGAAGTTGGTGGTGGAAGTATTAGAATTCATGACCCAAAAATTCAGCAAAAAATCTTTGATTTAATTGGTTTTTCAGAAACTCAAGCAGCAGAATTCAAACACATGATAGAAGCGTTCACTTATGGAGTTCCTCCACATGGTGGAATTGCACTTGGAGTTGATAGATTACTAATGATTCTGATGAATGAACCAAGTATTCGAGAAATCATCGCGTTTCCAAAGAATAAAGATGCAAGGGACGTTACAATGGATGCACCATCAAAGGTTTCTAAAGAACAGTTGGATGAATTAGGAATTAAGACTAAATAATTTTTTTTATTTTTATAACTTTTTCAATATTTCTTTGTCTTTTTCAATTGCGTCTTCGATGGCTTGTTGAATGTATTTTTTCATAGTTGTATTTTTTAATACAGCACAGACTTTAGCTAGAGAATGAGTTTTAGTCTTTAATTCTATATTAACATCCTTAAGTTTTTCCATCTTAAACAAATAAGAACATTCATTATTTATATACTTTTCTACCATCTTTATTACTTTTATTATCTTTATTACTTTTATTCAAACTTTATGCAAAACTTTAAAAAACTCTTTAATAACTTATTCTTCTATGAAATACACAACAATACAAGAATCTATGGACATAGGAACAGGTGAAGTTTCAACAAGAGGTTGGGTCTATAGAGAACGAGGATCTAACAAAATTAAGTTTATCGTTCTCAGAGATAGCACTAATATAATACAATGTGTGCTTAAAAAAGATAATTTCGCTAATAACTGGGATGAAATAGATGGTATTCAAATGGAAACTTCAATTGAACTAGAAGGAACTATAAAAAAAGATGATAGAGCTCCAACTGGATATGAAATTGATGTTAAAGAATACAAGATTGTTGGAAGTTCAGATAGTTTTCCAATTACAAAAGATCAAAGCCCAGAATTCTTACTTGATAACAGACATTTATGGATTAGAAGTAGAAAAATGGTTTCTATTATGAAAATTCGTTCTGCTTATGGTCAAGCAAGAGAAGAATTTTTCAAAAAAGAAGGTTTTTGGAGATTTGATACTCCAGTTCTTCAACCAAACCAATCAGAAGGTGGATCTACAGTATTTGAAGTTAAATACTATAAAGTAAAAACCTACTTAGCTCAAACTTGGCAATTATATGGTGAAGCTGCAATCTTTGCATTAGAAAAGGTTTACAATACAGGACCAACTTTTAGAGCAGAAAAGAGTAAAACTTCAAGACATCTTTCAGAATTTTGGATGGTTGAAACAGAAGTCGCATGGTGGAAGTTAAAAGAAATAACTGAATTTGCAAAGAAAGAATTAAAGTACTGTATTTCAAAAGTTGCAGAAGAACTACCAGAAGAATTCGAATCGTTAGGAAGAGATCCAAAAGAATTAATTGCAATGTGCAAAAAGGAATGGCCAACAATGAAGTATCGAGAAGTTCTAAAAATCTTAGAAGAAAAAGACGGAATGAAAGTTAAGTTTGGAAAAGATCTTAGAACTGTTGAAGAAGAAACTATTATGCAACATTTTGATACGCCAGTTGTTGTAACACATTATCCACAAGAAGTTATGGCTTTTTACAAACCAAAAGATCCTGATTATCCTGATGAAGCTCTTTGTTTTGATATGCTTTGTCCGGAAGTTGGAATTGAAATTGTTGGTGGAAGTGAACGAAGTCTTGACATAAAAGAAATGTCTGAGAATTTAAAACGAGATGGTGAAAATCCTGATGACTATCAATTCTACTTTGATTTAAGAAAATATGGATCTGTTCCACATTCAGGATATGGTGTTGGATTAGAAAGAGTTATTCAATGGATTTGTAAACTTGATAACATTAAAGACGCGATTGGATTTCCAAGAACTATGCTTAGATGGACCCCATAATTTTTTTATTTAGTTAAGAATTTTTAATTCTGAACTTGCCAGCAATTTATTGCTGAGCATTTTTCTTTTTATTTCTTCCATAAAGCTTTTTAAAGAGTTGTTTCTTTCTTTAATACATGGAAATATTCTCTTTAGTCGGAAAAGAAGTCAAACAATTAGCTAGTTTAAAAGATATTGATAAGACTAAACAGACGTGGATCAGAGTTCTTGATATGAATGAAGATTTGCTTACTGAATTGTCAAGTTTTGCAACTATTCCTTTAGATGAATTTAAAGAATTTTTTGAATATGAAGAACATTCAAGATTAGAACAGGGTAGATTTCTTGAGTTAGTTTATCAAGCACCTTTTACAGAAAAAGGAGAAATTACTACTTCTCCAGTTAACATGTTTATTATTAATAATTTGTTTATTACAGTTGAAAAAGAAAAAAATGCTTCTTTAGAAAAAATTTCTTCTTTTTTAAAAACTAAAAAATTAAAGTTTCTTTTTAAACAATCAATTGGGGAATTTTTATATTATTTTTTAGACAAAATAAATGATCAATTCTTAACTACTATTGATAAGATTGCGAATTTAGCTGATATTTTAGAAAGTAGAGAAGGAGATGTTTCAACTCAACAATTAATGAAATTGTATAATTATAATGTTACGTTGACTCATTTTAATCAAGCTATAATGGCTAATGTAGAAGTTTTAATTGGTTTAAAAAAATCTTATTTTAAAAAATTCACAAAAGATGATTTAGAATTATTTTCAGATTTATATTACGACAAACTTCATATTTTAGATACTGAAAAAATTCAAAGAGAAGTTATTTCAAATCTTTTTAATTTTCAAACAGTTGTATCAACTCATAAACTAAATCATTTCATGAAAAGATTAACTTCTTTAGCTTTAGTAATAATGGTTCCAACTTTTATTACGAGTTTATTTGGTATGAATGTAAAACTGCCTTTTGCAGGTTCTGAATATGGTTTTTTTATTCTTCTTGGCATAATGATTGTTATTGCATTATTCCTTTTATTAATATTTAAATTAACAGATTGGATATAGGTGAATTAGTTTGAATTTTGATGCTGACAAAGAAAAAACTTTGAAACGAATGCTTCTAAATGATAAAAGCGATAAAGGTTCAGTAGATAAACCAATTCAAAAACTAGTTAATTTAATTAATGCTAAAGAAGATTATTACACTCTTAGTTCTTGTTCTGGAAGAATTGTTTTACTTTATATTCCTGATACTGGTAAAAAGCGAGAAGCGGAGTTTATTGTTAGAACGCATGATTTAATTAAGAGTTCTAAAGTGAAATCAGTAATTAAGGAATTACTTAATTATGTTAATTACAATAATGATGGAAGTATTTGGTTTAAACAAGACCCTCCAATAGTTCATATTGGATCAAGAACTTTAAAGCAAGCTTCAGACCTTTTAAGAAATGCAAGAACAATTGGTTTTAAAAGAAATGGATTATTCGAAGTAGAAAAAAGATTCTTAATGGAATTAGTATCAACAGAACGAACAGATGCAATAATTGCTCAAGACGGAAAACTATTAGTGCCAGAAGAATATATTAAAACTTTGATTGAAGTTGGAAATAAGAAACTTGAACAATCATGGACAAAAATTAAAAAATTAGAAGCAGAAATAAAAAAGTTATAATTCTAAAAGTTCATCAATCTCTTTTTTCATACGTTCATTAAACTCATAAACTTTTTCACCTTCACCTTTTTCTTGAGCAAAAGACTTCAAAAGTTCTTTGGCAATTTTTTCTTCATTTTTAGAAAAAGAAGTTTTAATCTGACCAAGATGTTCTTTTAAAATTTCATTTTCAACTTCATCAATAGAATCAGATTTAATCTTTATTTCTTCAAATTCCTCGCTTGTAAGTTTAGAAGTATTTTTCATAACAAAATAAGCTCCTTTTTCATAAAGTTTTTCAAATAAAGATTTAAAATCAATATTAGAAGGTTTACCAGTTTTTAATTTGCCAAACACTCTTAACAAAACAATTTGATCTTTAAAATCAGAAGTTTTGATAATATCAATTAATTCTTCATAAACTTCTTCAGGATTTTTATGTTTTGCATTAATTTTAATAGGGAAAACTTTCTTAATAACAATAGGAACGAACTCAACTTTTCCATGATTATAAATATAAAAACTACCTTGCTTCAAAAATTCAAGTTCATAAAAGTTAGCCGGAAATAAGGGTCCAGGCAAAGTCACATTTTTGTAACCTTCCAAGTTTTTATGCTCAACAATATGAACATGACCGCCTGCATAATAATCAAAACCTTGAGGTAAAAATGAAATAGGAGAAGACTCCATTAATTCTAATGCCTTAGGTTTTAACTCAGTTAAAGAAGTGTGAAACATGAAAATCTTAAACCCATCTTCAGCTTCAAGATAGTTCTTGTTAAGCTTTTCATAATAAGTTCTTTCAAGCATGCCACGTTTACCAAGCAAACCAGTAATCTTAGCACCAGTCTTTTCATCAATTGTGAATTTAAGTTTTAATTTTTCATTTTCAACCGTGCCTTTAACAACATTAATCATTAAACCAGCTTCTTCTAAAACATCAAGAATAGTCTTACCGGATGGAGAAAAATCATGACTTCCAGGAATGATATAAACAGGAATTTTCAAATCTCTTAATTCTCTAAGCTTTTTAGTAGTTTCTTTAAGAAAATCAATACCAGGTAAAGAAGTATGAAATAAATCACCAGCAATTAAAACAAAATCAACCTTTTGTTCAATACTAATATTGATTGCTTTAATGAAAGCTTGCATGGATAAATCTTTTAATTTAGGATCACGCCATGAACCAATATGACAATCAGCAATATGTGCAAATTTCATTTATTATCCTCATCAAACCAATCTCCAAACATTTTATTAGCTGGTTCTCTATCTTCATTTACACTTAGTGCATGATCTGCTCCTTCTAAGATAATTAAACTTCCATCAGGAAAACCTTCAACAACTTTTTTACTTTGTTCTAGATTTACATCTTTATCTTCATTTCCATGAATAATTAAAACAGGACAAGTAATATTTTTAACTTTATCATACATAATATTTTTTTGTGCATCTTCAAAGAAAGAATAATTAAGTTTTACTTTTCCTTTGGAAGCACTAAGAAAATATGCGAATCCTTTCTCTTTCCAGTTCTTTGTATTTTCAAAAGTTTTACTATTCAAAGTTTGAGATATATAATTTGAAACAGGTGCTTTTAAACCAATCTTTCCAGTTTCAGGAAATTTTAAAGCAGCAGCCATAACAGTTATTCCTCCTGCACTAGAGCCGAATAAATCTATTCGTAAATAACCTCTTTCTTTCATTAATTTTATTGCAGCAATAGTATCTTCAGAAGCTTTTGTAGTAGTATGATCTTCAAATTTTCCTTCACTTTCACCACAACCATTCAAATCAATTCTAAAAGAATTAATTCCTCTTCTAGTAAGTTCTTCAGACATTATCTTTGAAGAAGTTCGATTCTTATTACTTGAAAAACCATGAACTATTACTACAACCCTTTCTTTCTTTGGGTTTGGTTCTTCTAAAATACCACATAACTTTAATCCATATGAATTTTTAAAGAATATCTTTTCTTCTTTCATCCTAGTTTAACACCTTCAAAACTAGTTTTGGTATTGTCGGTTTTTTTAGTTAACTTTACTGTGTCTTCAAAGAATGGAATCTTTACTGGTAATGCAAATTTTGCAAAATTACTGCTAATAATTGCTTCTCCAACGTCAAGACTTGCAATAGCTCGGTCATCAGATTTCATATCTTGAGATGCTGATTCAATAATTGCTTGTCTTTCAGAATTCATTTCTGTTCCCATAATAATCTTAGTATTTATGTTAGCTAGAATCTCTTTTGGAATTAAACTTGGAAGCTGTGTAATTGCAACTAGACCAAGACCAAACTTTCTTCCTTCTCGAGCAATTGTAGAAAAAATATTACTTCCTCGTTCCAATACTTCTTTTCCAATAACTCGAGGTGCTTCTTCTAAAACTATTGAAACAACAGGTTTATCATTTATGCCTTTTGTTTTGTAACGTTTATATCGATAGAAAATTTCAGTAGTAATAAGCGAACCAATCAATAACTCAATTTGACCTGAAAAATCACTTGTATCAATTATAACAGTATGTTCATTTTCTAATTCTGAACAAATATCTCTAATAGTATTTTGTCCAGCTTGCTTGTCAAATATTCCACCGCAATGAATATCAGTTCCATCAAAATCTAAGTCTAAGAGAAGTTTAAGTTTTCTTCTAATAACAACAATTGACATTTCATGAAACTCTTTTACATCACTATTTGCCAAATCTTCTGTGAATAATTTTTCAATCCAAAGCTTGCCGAATTTTTTAAAATAAGCATACAAAGCTTGTCTTTGAGCGCTTGTAAAATTTACAAAATCAAAATGATCAGGTCTTAAATTTTCAAGATTAATTTTCAAACTTCTTTGACCTGTAGGAACTTGTTTAGGAGTATAGTAAACAACTTTTTTACTAGGATGGTCTTTTAATCCAATTTTATTTCGACCAAAATACTCATCATGAGGATCTAATATTAGTAAAGCACAATAATTTTTATCAATAGTATCCCATATTAAATTACTCATCAAAACACTTTTCCCTTTACCGGTTGTTCCTGTAATTAAAACATGATGTGAGAAAACTTTATCTCCTTCCAGATAAATAGGAAACTTCAAATCTTTAGTTCCTGATCTTAGATTACCAAGTGATAAAGGATTCTTTGGTCTTGTTAAAAATGAAAGGTCTTCTTTTGTAACTTCCCTGACCTCTGAAAAAAAATCCGGTAAAGATTTTGATGAAGTAGCTTTTGTATCTTTGATTGAAATTAAGTTTTTTAGTAAAGCGATTTTATAGTTTCGTAAGTGAGGTTCCATGAATTCTAAGTTAGAACTTTCTTCTAAACTCATTCCTGAAATTAACTCCAGGTTCTGCTGAGAAATTTGACTTCCATACAAAAGGTCATATACTTGTAATAAAATTTTACTGTTCTTTGTATCTGCAATTAGTAATTCTCCAAGCTCTAATTCTTCACCAGCTTTCTGCCTAATAAAGATTTCTCCAAATCGTCCAGAAATAACTTGCCCCTTAATCATAACAGAAAAGAAACGAATCCTTATTAAAAAGGTTTTTGTTTAACAATATTTTTATAATTTGTTTTATATGCTGGTTATATGAAGGTTTTATACGTTGCTCGAGGAATTGTTCGTCATCAAAGAAAATATTTAATGTTGAAAAAACTTACAGGTGTTTTAGATGAAGATGTTGGTATGTGGGAAACACCTGGCGGAAGAATTGAAAAGAACGAAGATCCAAAAAAAGCGATTTTAAGAGAAATAAAAGAAGAAATTAATTTAGATTGTAAAATAATTAAAGAATTGCCTCTTTTACATGTTATTGACAAGCAAGTTGATAGCACAGCTCATATTTTTTTGTTAAATTCAACTACTGATAAAATAACTCTTTCACACGAGCATTCAGACTATAAATGGTGCACAATAGATGAAATCAAAACACTTAATACGGTTTATACTGATTTATTGTTAAAGAATTTAGAGTTAGCTGAAAAAATAAAATGAAAAAGAGAATTGTTATTTGGAGTAAAAAACTTCTTCTTGCATTCATTGTTGCATTAATCTGGATGTTAATTGCTCATAAAGAATATAGTTATAATCGTAACTTTGCTTCAGTTTTTGGAATTAATCTTTTCCCTTTAATAGCATGGACTTTTAGTTTGTTAGTTATGTATATTATTTATTTTCATTTTGAACGATTCTTAAAGAATAAAACTTTTCTAAAGAAATTACTTTTGTTTGTTGCTATTTATTGGCCTTTACTAATATTCTTTGAAACTATTTTCTACCATTTATTTAATCTTAAGAATTTAGCAACTGCTTCATATTCTGGCTTGCCAATTTGTAATTGTCTTCATGCACCTCATTGGATGCAATTAGCTTATTTTTTACTAGGACCAATATATTTCTTATTAGTTATGTTGTTAGAAAAAATAAAAAAATAGATAATAAAAAAAATTTATAATAATGGGTTTTGTCCACCATATAAGGCATTAAATTGTCCATTCTTAAATTCTAATGAAAATACATCATTATTACAATTTGTTGCTCTCATTTTAGGAACAGATATTTCTCGAACCATTTTTCTTCTGAATGGAGATAATCTTAAATGAATTATTCCATCTGATAAAAAGTCTTCAATCCCAAACTCACTATATTGGCTTCCATCGAGTGGCATTTCTGATATTAGATAAGTTGTTAATCCCATATCTCTTAAGAATTCAAATATGTAGAACAGTTCTATTCTTGGATTTTCAAATCTTGATAACACATATAATGCTGACATTGAGTCAAGAACAAAAACTTTGCATTCTATTTCTGCTTTTACTTTTTTAACAATGTTTTTGATTACATTCATCCAACTTTTGTTATCTCCAACTTTTATATCTTTAATTTCTTTTCTAATACATCCAACATCTGCAAGCAGAATATTTCCTTTGCCTGAAGCTTTAGCATCTCTGATTACTTGGTCGATTTTTGTTAAATCATCAATCTTTAATAAGCCCATATTTTCAGAGTTTAATCCCATTCCATCCATATGTTGTTGTAGTGATTCAAAGGATTGCTCCAGAGAAATATACAACGAGTTTCTTCCTGCTAATGCTTCATTATAAATTATGTTGAAACATAGCGATGATTTCATTGTACCGGCTGTACCGCTAATTAGCGTGATGTGTTTTTCAGGTATTCCGCCTGAAATTGCTTCATCAAATCCATTGATGTATGTTTTTATCCTATTAAGTTGACCTTCCATTTTGTTTCACCTCATTCTTTGTGTGCTAGATTATTTATTTTTCCTGGTTTTGTATTCACTATAAGTTTATGATCTTCTCCTATGTATCCGCATCCAACTATTATCCCGTCAGTTTTGTATTGCCAGAGTTTTTTCCCTTCAATTCTTCCTGGCTCTTGTGTCATTACATCAGTATAGTTTCCTGCTTGTTGAAGAACTCCTGAGACTCCTGGAACATAATCAAGTTTGTAACTTCCTTCTGAGTCTAAAATATAAATGTTGTGGTCATAAGACCCTGCAATAACTTCTAATTTTCCATCACCATCAATATCATCAACTATTGGTGGAGCAACAACCCAGAAGTCTGTTTCATAGGACCAAATTTTTTCTCCATTAGAGTTAAGTGCATAAATTTTGTTATCACAAGAACCAAAGATGATTTCAAGTTTGTTATCATTATTAATATCTGCTAAACAAGCCTTGGAATAAATTGCACCTTCAGTTTTAAATTTCCAAATTAATTCTCCATCAAGATTTAACATGTAAAGATAATTATCTGTTGATCCAACAACAATAAATGTTCTTTCATCACCAAACAGTTTTCCAACTGATGGTTGAGCAGTAATTTTAGCATTAGTAGTGAATTTCCAGATTAGTTTTCCTAAATTGTTTATACAGTGAAGTTCTCCGTTATCACATCCAAAAACAATGTTTCCTTTAACGATTTCAGGACATGATTCTATGCTTGATCCTGCTTCGTATTGCCAGAGAAGTTTGCCTTCATTGTTTAAGACATATAAATTTTTATCTCCTGAACCAAAAAGAATTTCAAGTTTTCCATCACCATTAATATCATTAATAAGAACTGGTGCTCTGATTGAACCTTCTGTTTTAAATTTCCATAAAAGTTCTCCTTCATAACTAAGAGCGTAAATATTGCCCATTTCTGATCCTACAACGATTTCTTTTTTACCGTCATTATTTATATCAGCAATATTTGGTGATGATTCTATGCTACTAGCAGTGTCAGCATCTAGAAACATTAATTCAACATCTCCAACTTGTTCTTGAGTATTGAACATCCATTGAACATTTGCATTTACATCTATTGAACAGATTTTTCCATCTTTAGTTCCAAAGATTATACTTTTATGTCCATTATTAGATAAATCTGCGATTACAGGAGGTGCAAGCAAAGTGCTCTGAGAATCATACTTCCACTCCTCCTCTATTTTTCCTCTTTTTTTACCTTTAAGAACATTCTTAAGGCCGAATGTAAACTTCATATATACTCATCTCATATTTTTGCTTTTTAAAAAAGTTTTGTTTTTAATGGTTAATAATGATTAATTGTGATAATCAATAACTTTAAATATTCTGCTCTTTATTATATGAATGAAAATGGGTGATGAATTACTCTTATTAGTTAAATCATATCTGCAGCAAAATTTATCTTTTGATGAGATAAAAGATAAACTTTCAGAGAGAGGCTTTTTAGATGATGAAATAGATTCAACTATAGAAAAGGCTTCTTCTTCACTTCAATCAGCTGCTAATCGAGAAAATAAAGCATTAGTAAGGTTTTTTTCTATGAAAGAATTATTTGATAGAATTGGTTATGGTTTTGTATCAAATCCTTTTGTTAATATTCTATTTTATCAATCAGGTGCATCTTTATTTTTAATTGGTTTAATTAATGGTTTAAGAATGGTTCTTTCTTTAGTGTTATCTTCTTTTATTAAAGAATATACTAAAGTTCATTATTTAAAAAAAAGTTTTATGAGCAATGGAGGGTTATTATTTGGGTTTAGCTTTTTATTAATGGCAGCTGCTAGAATGATGCATTCTCCAAGTTTATTTGCAATTGCATTATTGCTTGGTGGTGTTGGTGTTGTAACTCATGGCGAACTTTATATGAAATTTTTAAAAGAAAGTCTTAAGCAAGAAAAGAAAGGAAGATTTCTTGGAAGGATTGCTTATTATGGAGTTTTAATAACTTCAGCATCTATGTTGGTGTCAGGGTTTATTATTGATAAATTTCCTGCATCTGGAGAAATTGTTAAATGGACTATTATGGGTAAACAATTACCTGTTCTTGGTTATGTAATATCTTTTGAAATAACTGCTTTTGCATTTATTCTTTCAGGTTATATCTTATCATTTATTAAAGAAAAAGAAGTTCTTTCATCTCAGAAAATGTCTGGTTTTTTTACAGAGTTTATCTCACGAGTAAAATTGCATAGAAGGATATTTTTTAAGAATAAGGTAGTTCTTCTTTTAACTATTTGTTCAACAATAACAGGACTCATACAAGTATTTGGAACTTCTTATTATGGACTTTTTATTTATGATAATTTCAAGAATGATTTCTTTGGAGGATTTTTGAATGTTTCAATTGTTTTTGTTGTTGCAATTATCGCTTCTTTGTTTGGTCCGACGATTACTAGAAAAATTCAAAGAAATATAGGTGTTTCTCCAATGTTGGTGTTTGGAACTTTATTAACTGCAATGTTACCTTTAGCATTATTTTTTCATGGAAATTTTGTCGCGTTAATTGTTGCTAGTGCACTTTCAATTGTTGGGGGTTCAATTGTTGGGGTTGGACAATCTTTGTTTACTAGAAAGCTCTTATTTGAAGAAGAAAGGAATATTTATTTCTCATTCCTTGGTTTGATAATCTCAGTTCCTATGCTAATTTTAGTGCCTTTAATGGCTTATCTTGCTCAAGTAATTAATCTTATTCCACTTTTCAAAATATTCGTTTTTGTTCTTTGTTTAGTTGTGGCACCTCTTTATTTCTTAATGGTCTTACTTTATGAAAGAACAATTCATGCAAAGGTTTAAATAGGTCTCTTTGTTCTTTGGCTTTGGGGGTTGATAGCATGAAAGATAGAATTAATGATAGTGTTCTTGTCAGAAACGGTCTTTATGTACATAAACAAATAGAGGTTCGTAACAACAGAATTTTTATGAGAATGAAGACGAGAAAACTTATTCAATTATAGCTTTATTTTTTAATTTTAAAGTAATTTTTCTTAAGAAAGGTTGTTCTCTATCACTTCTTAGTTGAAAAGTTGTATCGCTATTGATTTCTATTTCTCTATGATAATCAATTGTTTTTAAGAAGTTTTCAATTTCTTTTATTGCACCATAAATTTGATGTTGTTTTGCTAAATCTAATTCGTCTTTGTTATTTTCTAGAGTTTGAATTAGATTATATCTTCTTTTTTCAAAAACTTTTTTTAGTTCGATTAAACTCATTTTATGTCTCTTTTTAGTTTTCCTATAAAATATTCTAAGCAATCGGTTGCGCAAAAACTTGCTTTCTTACGAAAGTTTTCAGGCCCAAACATTAGTGTAAGATCTCCATCCCTTATGGCTGTATTACAAACAGGACATACTTGGTTATTGTTTTTAAATCTTTCTAATTGACTATTTATTAGTTGTTCAACTTTGCCTGATTCTATTTCTCTTTTTAATTGCATTAATTCTTCAAAACTTAATTTTTCTACTGTGTGTTTTAGTTTATTCATTTCTTAACGCTCTTATCTTTAAAATTAAATTACTTGGGTCATATAATGTTTTAACTTTGGTTGTTATTTTCATAAAATGTTCGTTTTTTGAATGTATGCCTTCTTCAAGTTCTTGCATGCTGTGAGTCCAACAAGCAATATCTTTTTTAGTTTTTTTAGATGTTTCGATTGTGATGTTACTATATTTCGTTCTGATATTGTCTACATGGTCAGTTATCAGTGTTAGTTCTATTTTATTAGATTCTGATTTTAATAAAAGTATTGATTGACACTTCACAAATAAATCTTGACTTTGTCCAAAGAAGTTCATTAAAATTTCTTGATCTTCAGTTTTTTCTAAGAATATGATGTTTAACAACATTTGATGTAATGGGTTGGTTTCAATAAGTTTTTTTTCAGCAGAATCTTGTGTGATGTGTACTATGTAAGAAACTTCTTTTGCAATTCTATAATTAACTTTTGGCTTTCCTGGAACATTATTTTCTTTTAGTTTTTCTTTTATTACAAGATTGTATGCTTCTAATAATCTTAATTGTTGACTAATATTGGCAATACTTGTGTTAGTCTTCTTAGCAAGTTCTGTTGGAGATTGTTTTTTATTAGCAAGCTCTTTAATTATAGCCCATTTAGAATCTGTAAATAACCCTTCATACTCCATATTTTAATATAGGATGGCCCTTTATTTAAACTTTTCTATTTAATTAAGAATTATATCAAATTAACTAATTAACTTAACTAGTTAATTAACTAGTAGTAGAATTAAAGAAAGCTTTTTAAATAAACCTGCCCTAATAGTTGATAGCTAGCTAAGAAATCAAAAAAGAGGGAGATGATTTCTCAGTATTTTGTAAGGAGGTAGTAATGAGAGTACTAATGTTTGGGTGGGAGTTTCCGCCATTTTATTCAGGGGGTTTGGGGACTGCATGTTATGGTTTAACAAAAGGACTTAGCCATCATAATGTAAAAGTCACATTTGTAATGCCTAAAGGACCTGATACTGTAAAATCGGATTTTGTAAAACTTCTAGTAGCTGATAAAGCATTTAAGAATCATAATTTTAGAATTAAAAAAATAGATTCTATTTTAACACCTTATCTAAATTCTCAAACATATAATGAAAAATTTCAAGATTATAGTTTAATGCTAAAAAAACAAAGTACAGAATTACTCTATGGAAAGAACATGTTTGAAGAAGTCTATCGATTCAGTGAACAAGCAAAACTAATTGCATTAAGCGAAGAATTTGATGTTATACACGCTCATGATTGGATGACTTATATGGCAGGTATAAAAGCTAAAAAAGTATCAGGTAAACCACTAGTCGTTCATATGCACGCAACAGAATTTGACCGAACAGGTGGAAATGGAATAAACCAGTATGTGTATGATATTGAAAAAAGAGGAATGCACGAAGCAGACAAAGTATGTGCTGTAAGTAATTATACAAAAAGTATGGTTGTACAACATTATGGAGTGCCACCAGAAAAAGTAGAAGTTGTTCATAACGCAGTTGAATTCTCAGATAGACAAATATATCGAATTGAAAAAACAGACAAAGTAGTTTTATTCTTAGGAAGAATTACACTTCAAAAAGGACCTGAATATTTTGTTGAAGCTGCAAAGAAAGTAATGGATAGAGATCCAAATGTTAAATTTGTAGTAGTCGGAAGTGGAGATATGGAACCACAAATGATTGAACATGCAGCAAGTTTAGGAATTGCAAACAGAATGTTATTCGCAGGATTCTTAACTGGTGAAGACGTAAACAAAGCTTATCAAATGGCTGATATTTATGTTATGCCATCAGTTAGCGAACCGTTTGGAATAACTCCATTAGAAGCAATGAAATCCGGAACACCAGTAATTATTTCAAAACAATCAGGAGTAAGTGAAGTAATACAAAATTGTTTAAAAGTAGATTTTTGGGATGTGGACGATATAGCAAATAAAATATTATCCTTATTACATTATGAAACATTACATCAAACATTAAAACATCATGGAACAATTGAAGTTGATAAGTTTAATTGGGATATACCTGCAGAAAAATGTTTAAGAATATACAATGAGTTAGTAAGATAGAGGAAACAAAATGAATATATGTTTTTATTTTCAAGTACACCAACCGTACAGACTTAGAACTTATTCGGTGTTTGATATAGGTCAATCAAAAAATTATTTTGATGATGAAAAGAATAAGGAGATAATGTTAAAAGTAGCAAAAAAATGTTATTTACCAACTAACAAACTTATTTTAGATTTAATAAAAAAACACAAAGGAGCATTCAAAGTAGCATTTAGCATCTCAGGAGTTGCATTACAACAATTTGAAGAATGCGCTCCAGAAGTATTAGCTTCATTTCAAGAATTAGCAAAGACTGGATGCGTAGAATTTTTATCAGAAACTTATTATCACTCATTAGCTTATCTTTATTCAAAAGAGGAATTTGAAGAACAAGTAAAATTACATAAGAAAAAAATCAAGAAACTTTTCAATCAAGACCCAATAATTTTTAGACATACAGAACTTATCTATAATAATGAATTAGCAAATTATGTTGAGAAAATGGGCTATAAAGGAATCCTTGCAGAAGGAGCGGATCATGTTCTTGGTTGGAGATCACCAAATTATGTTTACACACCAAAAGGAACTAGCAAGATTAAATTATTATTAAAAAACTATAAACTTAGTGATGATGTAGCATTTAGATTTGGAGATAAATCTTGGAAAGAACACCCATTAACAGTTGAAAAATTTGCAACATGGGTAGAACAAAACGAAGGAGATTCAATAAATCTATTCATGGATTATGAAACCTTTGGAGAACATCAATGGGAACACACAGGAATATTTGAGTTCATAAAACATCTGCCAGAAGAAATTCTAAAAAGAAACATTGGTTTTAAATTTCCATCAGAACTATTAATATTTGAACCAAAAGCAGAATTAGACGTTCATAACTTCATGTCATGGGCAGATGTAGAACGAGACCTAAGTGCATGGTTAGGAAACAAAATTCAAGAATCTGCAATTAATGAATTATACATGATTGAAGAATCAGTTAAAAAATTAAAAGATGAGAAATTGCTTGAAGATTGGAGAAAACTAACAACATCAGATCATTTCTATTACATGTGTACTAAATGGTTTAATGACGGGGATGTACACAAATATTTTAACCCATACGACAGTCCATATGATGCATTCATAACATATATGAATATACTAAATGATATGATTATTAGAATTAAAATGAAACAAGGATTAAAAGTCAGTCCTAATTTTAAAATAAGTGAACATTCAAGTTCAGAGATTAGAACATAAAAGAGGTAAAAATGGTTTTGCAAGAATACGAACACTTTCATTTCATTCACGGAACAAAAGCAGAAAAGATAGATGATTTAAAAGAAGGAATTATTGGCATGACTGAAGCAGATTTTAAACATCATGTAACTGCAAAAAAGAATGATTTCGCAACTTGGCTACATCAAACATTCAAAGAAGAAAAACTTGCATCAAAACTTAGAAAGATAAAAACAAAAGAGAATACAATCAAAGCATTAGAAGAATATTTAGAAGAAAAAAATAAAAACTATTCAATTGAATACCGAAGATTTGTTGTAAAAGAATTCATGTATGGACTGGTAATAGGTTTAATCATTGGATTTATAATTGCAAAACTGATATAAAAAAATGGCTAAAAAAGGAAACGCGGATTATGTATTTGAAGCATCATGGGAAGTATGCAATAAAGTAGGAGGCATATACACTGTAGTAAAAAGTAAAGCGTATGCAATGAAAGCGTTTTACAAAAATTATTTTTTAGTAGGGCCTTATGTTTCAGACAAATCTCTATTAGAATTAAATCAAAAAGAACCACCTAAAGAAATTAAAGAGGCATTTGATGAACTAGGTCAGCAAGGATTAAAGTTCTACTATGGTACTTGGGATGCAAGTGGAAGTCCAAATGCGATACTTATTGATTTTCAGTCATTAGTAGGTCAAAAAAATGAAATGAAAAAATGGCTTTGGGAAAATTACAAAATAGATTCACTTAATTCAAACTGGGACTTTGATGAACCAGTAATATGGTCATGGGCAGTTTCCCTTCTTTTAGAAAGGCTAGCTAACAAACTGTCAGACAAGAAGGTGGTCGGACATTTTCATGAATGGATGTCCGGCGTTCCTATTCTTTATTTCAAAACAAAGAATGTGAATATAGCGTCTGTATTTACAACTCATGCAACAATTTTAGGAAGAACAATTGCTGGAGGAGGTGATGATCTTTATGGAATGTTAGAATCTATGAATCCTGAGAAAGAAGCATATAGAAGAGGAGTACAAGATAAGTTCTTAATGGAAAGAGCTTGTGCACAAACTGCAAATATATTTACAACAGTTTCAGAAATTACTGCTATAGAATCTGAAACGATTTTGGGCAGAAAACCTGAAGTGATTCTTAACAATGGATTAACACTTAAGAAATTTCCAACAATTGAAGAAACATCTGTAAAACATTTAATGACTCGAGATAAAATTAGAGAGTTCTTAACATTTCATTTCTTCCCATACTACTCATTTGATTTAAGACACAACTTAACATTCTTCATAGTAGGAAGATATGAATTCAAAAATAAAGGACTTGATGTTTTAATAAAAGCGCTTGGAAAATTAAACGATAAACTAAAAGCTGGAAATACAAAAAGAACTATTTCAGTTATGTTTTGGATACCTTTGGGTAATACGGGTGCAAAAATGGAAGTCTTTGAAAACAAAAACTATTATCGTCATATTAAAAACTATGTTGATTGGCATGCAAATGATATTTTAAAATTAATTGTAGAAGATGTAGTTAGTTCAAAAACACCAGATGTTCATAGTATATTTACAGAGGATTTTTTAAACAATATAGAACGAGACCTTGTACAATTCAAAAGACAAGGAAATCCATTAATTGCAACTCATAACATTAATAATGAAAATAATATAGAAATGCTTAATAGCTTAAAAGAACATGGTCTAAACAATAAAAAAGAAGACAAAGTAAAAGTAGTTGTTTACCCAGTTTATCTTGATGGAAATGATGGTATGATAAACCTTTCTTATTATGATGCGCTTGCAGGTTCACACTTAGGAATATTTCCGAGTTACTACGAACCATGGGGTTATACACCTGTAGAAACAGCTGCAATGGGTGTTTCAGCAGTTACAACTGATTTAGCAGGATTTGGTCGATTCATAAAACCAAAAATTAAACAAGACCAAAAAGGTAAAATCAAAGGAATTTATTTACTTGAACGATATCAAAAATCAGAGGAAGAAGTAGTTGAAGATTTATACAAAATAATGCACGACTTCTCTTCATTAAATCATGAAGAAAGAGTTCAAAGTAAAGTAGCAGCAAAGAATTTAACAAAATATGTTGATTGGAAACACTTTGTAGAGAATTATATGGACGCCCATAATAAAGCTTTAGAATGATTAATTAAGCATTAGTTGTCTTAACTGATAATGTTGTTCAGAACGGTTTCTAGGAACATATGTTCTATCAAGTTCAGAACAATCTAAATCATTTACTAGTGTAGGTTTAGAAGGATAAGGAATATCTATTTTAAAATTACTGGGTTCGAACGGATTATAATCTTTCTTAACAGGTCCAATTAATCTAAAAGAAACATAACCTTCATCAGAATGACTTTCTCTAATAACATTACTTGCAGGTTTTTCTGGTTTATAATCTAATTTTGGAAATGTTTGAATTGCTTTTACAATATCAGATCTACTCATACCTTCTGTAGGGTCCTTAATAAATTTAAAAGCATAGATGCCAGGTTGTATTTTTTTTTGCAAAATATTTTCACCTAATGGTTCCCAACCAACTTCATCATCAATAGTTTTTCTTTTAAACCAGTTTAAGACTCCCATTTAATAAGATAATTGTATTAATTATATAATAGTTACTATTTTTTAGAAAGATTTCTTAACTTTTTCAAACACTTTGTAAGGGTCACTTGCAATAACACTAGTTCCAGCAAAAACTTCTAAACCACCAAAGTCACCAGTTTTAACATTTAAATTTCCACGATCAACTATTCTAACAACAAGTGGAAAATTCCAAGAATTATCAAGAGGAGAAAGATAAATTCCAACATTAAAGCTTTGAACACCTAGTTTCAAATAAGCTTTCAAAACCTTGTAAACAGCGCTAGAAACAGATTCAAGATCAGAACCAATAATCATAACTTCTTTTTCTTTTCTAGGAGTTAAATTCATAAAAATTTTATTCTCATTTTTTTTAAAACCTAAACCAACAGCTTCATGAACAGAATATAAATCTTCAAAGTAATTAGACTTAAAAGCTATTTTATAACCTTCACTAAATCGTTTCAATCTTTCAATTTCACCATAATGTCTTTCTTTACCAAGAATTATCTGCATATGTCCATGAACAATACTAGACCCTGCTCTCCAAAGACAATTCCAAAGAACATAAGGATAAACTCTTTTTTTATCCATCGCATTTGCTTCTTTAATCCATTTATTAGCAGTTTTAAAATAATCTGAAACATCCTTTTCTTTAAAACCAAGAGGGTTGTGTTTATCAAAAACTACAATTCCATGAAGAGCATCGTACTTGGCAATATTACTAGCAGTCTTTGATTTATCACCAATAATTCGGCCAAAAACATCATTTGCAGTTTGTGAATCAAGATTACAAAAAAACCCTCCTTCTTGATCTTTAATAATTTTTTTAACTTCTGAATCTGACTTCATATTAATAGGAACATTTGCTCGTAATTCATTAAATAAAGCAGTTTCACAAGTAATATTATTATCAATTCGAATAATCTTTTGTTTTTCAACAGCTTTAATAGAACCAAACTTTTTCTTAACCCAAGGTTTCATTTCTTCAGGCAATTTCAAAAGACCAAAATCATCTTGAACAGAATATAATCTATAGAATAATTTCTTTTTATTAATAGGCAGTTTATCTGCATATTTAGGTAGATTAATTATTGTTTTCACTAACTCGCCTCTTTTAGTGAATTATTGTTTCAAAACTATAAATACTTTTTGTTTACATAAACCTTTATTAATAAAATTTGATTCCCAAAGTCGATGCAAGTAATTATACCAACCGCAGGGAAAGGTACAAGGTTAAGACCTCATACCCATACAAGAGCTAAACCACTTGTTCGTGTGGCTGGAAAACCAGTTCTATGTTATATTCTTGATGAATTAAAAAAGATGAAGAATGTAACAGAAGTAATATTCATAGTAGGTTATTTAGGAAGTCAAATTGAAGACTTTGTTAACAGAAATTACACTTTTAAAACACGATTTATCGTGCAGAAAGAGCTAAAGGGACAAGCACATGCAATAAAGTTGGCCGAACAATACATTAAAGAGGATGTGCTTATTTGGTTTGTAGACACATTAAGTGATGCAAACATAAAGAAACTTCAGAAGACAAAAGCTGATGGAGTTATCTATGTTAAGGAACACCCAGACCCAGAAAGGTTTGGGATTGTGTTCCCTGACAAAAATGGTGTGATTCAAAAGATTGTAGAAAAACCAAAAAATCCACCATCTAATTTAGCAAACATTGGACTTTATTATATTAAAAATTCAAAAGCGATGTTTAATGCAATTGATTACTTGATTGAAAAAAATATGCAAACAAAAGGAGAATTCTACATTGTAGATGCATTTAATGTCATGATTAATAAAGGATCAAAGTTTATTGCAGAAAAAGTTAGCTTTTGGGAAGACTGTGGAAAACCAGAAACATTACTTCAAACTAACAGATTTTTACTTAGTAACGGCCGAAATAAAGGCTTAAAAACGAAAACTTCTTTAATAATAGAGCCCGTACATATAGAAAAAGGGGTAGAAATACATAATTCAATTGTTGGACCATACGTTTCAGTGGCCAGGAATTCAGTAATCAAAGATTCTGTTGTAAGAAATAGTATCTTGGGTGAAGGTTCTTGTGTTCAAGGTTCACAAATCGAAGAATCATTAATTGGAGCATACGCAAAGGTAAAAGGATTTTACAAGCGATTAAATGTTGGCGATGATTCAGAGATTATTTATGGTAAAGAATGAACATCATTCACGGGCTTGGTAAGCAAGCAATCAAAAAGAGGGGTGAGGCGGCTTTTCTGTTGTCAAACCGAACTGGAGGATATCTTTCTCTTAGTGACAAGTATAATGTTTCATATTATCAAGGACTCTATTTCTTAAAGAAAAATTGGAATATGTATAAAACAATAGAGAATATCTATTTAAGTAAAGAACCGACTGAAGTTGAAAATAAATTTTCTCATATAATAAAAAGATATGATGAATCAGAAGAAAAATTTTATTTTACATCAGAAGCTTTAATTTATGAAGTAAGTAATTATTTAGGTGGAATAAATATTGATCTTGATTTTAGAGAAATGTATGATTTTGATGAAAATGGCAGAATTTATACAATTAAAAAAGAAAAAGATTTGATAATTGTAGAATATCAAAAACATACAGATCATTCTTTAAAAGAGATTAATCATAAACATTATTTGGTAATTAAAGGAGCAGAAGAGTTCGAAATTCCTGATCAATGGGTTAAAAGAGAATACTCCTATGATTATGTTCGAGGAGACAGAAGTAATTTCTTTGTCTATAAAGCATTAAGATTAGTTTGTAAAAAAGATTTGAATTTAGTAATTTCATATGCTAATACAAAAAAAGAAGCAATTCAAAATGCAATAAACACTTATGCTAATAGATCAGTTCTGAAGAAAACTTTGAAAGCCAGAGAGAAAAAACTTCTTAATAAATCAGATTTATTTTTTAACACTGCAATTAAAGCATTAGATGATTTAACAGTTAGAGTTGAAACAAATACTGGTATAAAAGAAGGAATTTTTGCAGGGCTTCCGTGGTTTTTTCAATTCTGGGCACGAGATGAATTAATATCCTTAAAAGCATGGATGTTAGAAGGAAGATATGATTTTACAAAGAAACGATTGTTTGATTATTTGGATAGTATAACTGAATCTGGAAGAATTCCAAATAGACTTCCACATTCAATGCTTGAATCAGCAGATGGAGTTGGATGGTTATTCAAAAGAATATATGATTTTATAATTATATTGCAAGAAAAAAAACTTTTGAATAAATACTTATCACATAAAGATTTAGAATTTATAAAGCATAAATTACATTTTTGTCTAGAAGAACATATTTTAAGTCATATGGAACATTATTTGATAATCAATGATAAAAATGAAACTTGGATGGATACTGCTAGTGGTGATAAAGGAAGAACTGGTGCAAGACTTGAAATTCAAGCATTATTTTTAAACTTCTTTACTTTAATGAAAGAGTTGTGTAAATTACTAGAATTACCTTCAATAGGATATAAACAAATAGAAAAAAAGTTCTTAAAAGAAATAAGAAAAGTTTTTTTCAGAGAAGGAATGTTGATGGACGGGTTTGATGAAGGATTAGATAAAACTGTTAGAAATAATATTTTCTTAGCATATTATGCGTATCCTGAACTATTAAAAAAATATGAGTGGAAATTAGTTTTCAAAAAAACTTTACGAGCTTTATGGTTAGAATGGGGTGGAGTATCATCTTTAGATAAAAAAGATTCTTTATTCTGTGCAGATTATACTGGTGTGAATAATAAAAGTTATCATCGAGGAGATAGTTGGTTCTTCGTAAATAATTTGGCAGCAGTTTGTATGTTAGACTTAGATAAGACAGAATTCAAATATTACGTTGATCATATACTAACTGCTAGCACAGAAGAAATGATGTTTTCAGGAATAATTGGTCATCATACAGAAATATCTTCTGCTTCAGAAATGAGGTCAGAAGGATGTGTTGCACAAGCATGGAGTGCAGCAATGTTAATAGAATTAATGCATAAACTGGGTAAGAAATAAAATACTTTTTTAAAGGCTCAATTTTTCTTTTAAATCATGAATGATAAATTATCAAACTTATTAAAACAAGCAGATATTGTTTTTAGAGAGAACTTTGCAAGTGAAGCTTGGTTTGGTAGATGTATCTTTTTAAGTTGGTATTGTGATTTGGGAACTTGTACATTTTGTTTTCGTTCTACTACTAAACATAAAATTAAACATTCTTCAATGGCAAGAAGAAGTATGGCATCCATTCTAACAGATGCAGTTTTAGGAAAATACTTAGGTTGGAAAATTGAATTCTTAACAGGAGGATACAAAATATTTTCTTTTGAAGAAATAGTGGAAATTGCAAAATATGTTTCAGAAATATATGAAGAAAAAATTTGGGTGAATTTAGGTGTTTTAACAAATGAAGAATTAGAACAATTATCTCCTTATGTAGAAGGAGTTTGTGCATCTATTGAAACTGTTAATTTAGAACTTCACAAAAAAGTTTGTCCTGATAAAGATATTGCACCCTATGTTGATTTTTTAAAAAGAGCTAAGAATTTTAAAAAAAGCATGACTATGATTATTGGTCTTGGAGAAACAAAAGATGATGTGGAGTTATTATTTGATTTTATTGAAGAAAATAATTTAGACCAAATAACCTTTTATGCTTTAAAACCAGTTAGAGAAACTCCTTTTACAGTAAGTCCTGACCCAGAATATTATGCTTGGTGGATAGCTAAAACTAGAATAAGATTTCCTAAATTAAAAATAATGTGTGGTCTTACTCCAAAGAATCCTAATTATACTGAATTATTATTAAAAGCAGGTGCTAATTCAATAACAAAGTTTCCAGCTTTAAAACAATTCGGTTCAGATAATGCAAAGCTTATTGAATCAATGGCTAAAAAAGCAAATAAAAAGTTTTTAGGTTCTTTAACAAAAGTTCCAAATGTTAATTGGGATGAAGAAATAGATAAACTTTCTTTTGATAAAGAATTAAAAGAAGAAGTTAAAGTTAAAATTCATCAATATTTAAAGAAGATGAGTTAGATTTCTTGAGTATAAAATTTAATTAAAACAGTTAGTAGTGCAAAGATCATAGGCCCTAAAACTATCCCGATAAGTCCGAATATTTTTAATCCTCCAAGAACCCCAATAAGAGCAAGAGCTGGGTGAAGTTTTGATTTATGACTTATTATTTTAGGTTTTAAATAATTATCAATATTCATAATTATTATTCCGCCAAAAGCAAGCAGTATTACACCAGTTACAATTTTTCCTTGAAAGATTTGAATTAATGCTGCAGGCACCCAAATAATAGGAGTTCCAAGCATAGGAATAACTGCCAGTATAGTCATTATAAAACCCCAAAGAACTGCTCCAGGAATTCCAAGAACTAAAAAAGCTAAACCACCTAAAACTCCTTGAATAATAGATGTTAAAACTTGTCCGTAAATAACTGCGTGAGTAATGTTTCCTGCTTTTTCAATTAAAACTTTTTTTTGCTTAGGTTTAATTGGTAAAAGTTCTTCAATTTTAACAACCCAAGTTTTTCCTTCTAAGAATGCAAAGAACATTACAAAGAACATGATAAATAATCCAAGAACAGTTTCTGCAACCGAACCAATTACTGTTGGTGCAGAATTAATAATTGAATCTCTAGTTTTTACAACTAACTCGTCAATGTGAGATTCTAAAGGAATATCTTGACGTAAAATGGGATTTAGAAAATCATTCAAAGCATTAAAATTAACTTCTTTAATACTATTATATACGCCGTAGGTTTCTTTAATTAAAGTATTTGCAACGTATGAAAATGGGATTATTATTATAATAATAATTAGCACAATCATTATGGCCGAACATAATTTACTATTCTTAATATATTTTTGAATGAATTCATAAACTGGATAAAATGAAAATGCGAAGATTAGGGCTAAAACAATATATGTAATTATGCCTTTTAAAATTAAAAAACTAAGATATACTAAGATGAGAGTTATTGCAATAAAGAAGTATCTTGCTACCTGCTCTTTTTTCATAATAAGAACTAGAGAATCGATATTTATAAAGTTTATGTAATATCAGCTTTGATTATACATGGGCATAAAGTAACTTTCAGGTTTATTCTTTAAAGGAGTTATTGGTTCTAATTGAATATTAAGTAAATATTCATCTAAAGTATTTTTTACTTCTTTTCTAACTTCATTAAAGAAAGTTGTTCTAGCTTCTTGAACTGCACTGTCTACAACTGCAACGTGTTTTAAAATTTCACCTTCAAGTTTAGAACCAAAATATTGTTTAACCATTTCTTCATCTGCAAAATGAGTTGGTTGAAAGAAAATAATGTGATTTGTTGTAACTTGATAAACCAGATTATAAATTGTTGAGTATTCTCCATCATGATAAGCTCTTTCAAATAAAGCTATTTTCACATTAATATCTTCAGAAAGAGGTATTTCAACTCTATAGAATTTAGCTCCACTATTAAACCTTCTAATCTTAGTATTTACTACAGTTCCCTCCACAGTATAATAAATCTTGTAATTTACAGTATTTAAATGTTTTGAAAAATAAGGTATGATGATTTATTCGTAATGTAAAGTAAGGTCATTTTATTCTTAACTTTGCATTATTATTCGTACTCAGAAAAATTTATTTTTCTGGTACAATAAATTATGAAATAATTTATTCGTAATGTAAAGCGTCTGTAGGATTCATCTTACTTGCTTGACGAGCAGGCATGACTCCGGCAATGATTCCCATTAATGTAGAGAATAATAAACAACCAATGATTAATGATGGAGCAAAAGCTGGTTGTAAGAAGCTATAACCGGCATTTGCAGCGATTATTCCGCCTCCTTTTGCAATTAAATATCCAAGTAATACTCCAAGAATTCCTCCAACAAGACCAACAACCGCCGATTCAAATAAAAAAATCATTACTATATCACTGTTTTTTGCACCGATTGCTTTCATAATACCAATCTCTTTAGTCCTTTCAAGAACTGCAGTATACATGGTATTTGTAATATTAACTCCTGCAACAAGCAAGGAAACTAATGCAATTAAAACAAGAACGCCGTTTATTACGCTTAAAATACTTCCAAACATTTCAATAGCTTGTTCAAAAGTCATAATGTAAAAATCTTCTTCACCTTTCTTTTGATCTTTAAACTTTCTAAGTTTTTCTTCAGCTTTTTCAGCAACCTCGGCAGGATCAGATCCTAATTCAGTTCTAGCAATAACATATCCATATTTATTCATTTTTTCAGGGTAGAAATATTCTACTCCTTCTTCAGTCATGTAAATATTACTATCGTCCTGAGGGTTTCCTATTTTTTCATAAAAACCTATAACTTCAACTTTATTTCCATCAATTAAAATTTTATCTCTTAAAGTAATTGGTCTTTCAAACAAATTATTTTCTAATTGATAATTATAACCAAGAACGACTTTAGATCGATCACCTGTTTTTAATGCTCGACCTTTATCTAATTCAACAGTTAACATTTCTTCAATGAGTGCACGTTCTTTTCCAGTATTTAAACTTATCATGAAAACATATTTTAGTTCATCATCGTGTTCAACTTCGACAACTTTCATGTACATTCCAACTACTTCTTTAATACCATTTATTTTTCTTAGAAAATCAACTTCATCTTTAGTAATTACAAATGATTCATCAGCTCCAGGAATACCTGCACTTTTAGTTTGAACTATTAATTTATCAACTCCTGTTTCAGCAGCGATAGTAGTTACATAATTTGATAATCCTTGACCAAAACTGATGAGTGCAAAAATTGACATAATTCCTATTAAGATTGAGATTACAGTTAACCAACTACGCATTTTTCTATGTGTGACATTATTTATTGCGTATTTTAAGTAATCAAGTTTCATTTAGCAAACCTCAAAGCATCTACTGGGTGCATTTTAGCAGCTCGAATAGCAGGGGTAATGCCTGCAACACATCCAATTATAAATGAAAAAGCCAATGATCCAAAAGCTAATGCAAAACTAATGTCTGCTCTAATAAGGTCAGAACCTAATTGCATCGATCCAATAAAAGCCATTCCTTTAGCCATAGCAACACCAACAATTATTCCAATCAAACCACCAGCCATTCCAAGCAAACCCGATTCCAAAAGAAATAATACAAAAATATCTCTATTTTTTGCACCAATTGCTTTCATAACACCAATATCTTTAGTTTTTTCAAGAACAGAAGTATACATGGTATTAGTAATACCAATACCTCCTACAATCAAAGAAATACTTGCAATAATATAAACAAATAATTGAACTGCGAATAAAGTTGAATTCAAAGTTTCTAAAGTATTAATAGCGAGTTCAACACTAAAATCTTCTTTACCAACTTTTACATCCCGTTCTTTTCTCATAACTTTTTCAATACTTTCTTTTAATAATTCCATGTTAACATTTTTTCTAGCTTTAACAACAATTAAACTTACATCATCGCCTTCATTAAATAATTCTTTTTGAACATCTTCGTTCATAAGAACAACGCCATCTAACATGAAATTACCTAATTTTTTTGCAATACCAACAACTTCAAAATATTTATCTTGAATCATAATACGATTTCCAACTTGAACAGGTTTTCCAAAAATATCATCTTTCATGAAATTATTACCAACAACGATTTTATACTGGTCACCATCTTTTAGTAATCTGCCAAATTCCGCCTCTATACCAACCATATCTTCAACAATGGCTCTTTTATCACCATTAGGCATACTGCCAGCCATACCAATTGCGATTCGATCATTGAATTTAGCATAGCCAGAACTAATGCTTCTTGAAATAACATATTCTGCATCAGAAATTTTTTCTAACTCTTTAACAAGATCGTTAGATAAAGGTGTTGAGACCGTACTTCCCGGAGGACCAAATGCTGCAAGTCCGCCTGCTTGAATAGTAATTATATCAGGACTAAGCATATCGAACTGAGAACTAATGGCTGAACGTAAACCTTCGCCTAAACCAATAAGAGCTACAACTGCAGCAATACCAATAAATATGCCGATCATAGTAAGCCAAGAACGAAGCTTTCTACGAGTCAGATTATTTACTGACAAACGAAGGTAGTCTAAAAACATTTTCTAAAAAATAAAAAAATTAAGAAGCTTGTTGCTTCTTTTTCTTTCGTCTTCTAAGGAACCAGTATCCTCCACCGATAATAATAACTAAGAATACAATTAATCCTGCTTTACTACTTTTTTGAATGCCAAGTTGATCTGCAGTATGAATTGTTAATCTAACAGTTTTACTCAGAGAATAAGGTTTATTGTTTGAATCTTTGTATTCAATTTCAACTGGTAAATCAATTGAGCCTTCATTTTTCATAAGCAACAAATCAAATTCTGCAGTTTCAAAATCATCTGAATCAAGATTCCCAAGGTATTCTTCATTAGAAGAAGAAATAATATCAAAATCGTCTGTATCAACAAGTTTAATATTTAAAAACTTTATATCATTTAATCCTTTGTTTACAAGTTTTAAAGTGATACTTCCAATCATTTTTTCTTCATAAAGATCAGTACCATCAACTACTAAACTTATTTCAGGAACACTATTTACAATTAATGCTGTGATGTAACTTTTTGAATACATATTACCAACATTATCATAGTAAGTTAGATTAATTGGAACTTTGTAAACACCTGCAGTTCCTGCAGGAGTTGCAATAATATCAAAGACAAATTCATGTTCTTTACCAGATTCTAATCTGTAAATTGTTTTTTCAGAAGTTGAACCGACTGGTGCAAAAGGTAAAGTACTAGATTTTAAATCTAAATTAATAGTTATATCTGTTAATTCAGAATCAGCAAGATTTTTTAAATTGATTTTAACTTTAGCGTTTGATCCAGGTACAATTTCAGTAGGTTCTGTCATAACACTTTCAACAGAAATAATTGCATCTTGTGTTCGAACAGATATTTCGAATTCTTGTTCAACCCAGGTATTTTGTCCATTATCAACATTATATCTAACCTTAAAAGAATTAGCTCCTTCAACTGCTCCTTCATCGACCTTTAATTTAAATTCTGCAACGTATGGTTTGTAAGCTGGTAAATAACCAATATATTCTTCTCCTGTTTCAGCAGGATGTAAACTAAACGGATATTCTGGTTTAATTATTAAGTTTAAATTATTTGCAATTCCAGTTCCATTATTCTGCATTTTAACATAAACAGTTACATAATCTCCAGGTGTTGCTGGTAGTGGTTCATATCTTAATAATGTTGCTTGAAGCTCTGCATTATCTACAGCTCCTAAAGCAGAACTCATCATCATTAAGAAAACTATTCCTATTAACAAAAATACTTTTTTCATGTGAAAGCCTCCTTCTCCGGAACAATTTGTCCGTCTTTTAAAAATTCTATTCTGTCAGCATGTCTTGCTGTTTTAAGATCGTGTGTGACCATGACTATTGTTGTGCCTTTTTCTTTGTGGAGTTTTGTTAAAAAATCCATTACTCGCTCTCCAGTTGAACTATCAAGATTTCCTGTTGGTTCGTCAGCTAAAATTACTTCTGGCTCGTTAGCAAGAGCTCTTGCAATCGCAATTCTTTGTTGTTGCCCGCCACTTAATTCGGAAGGTTTATGTCCCATTCTATTATCTAGTTCAACCATTTTTAAAAGGTCTTCTGCTCTTTTTCTTCGCTCTTCTTTTGGATAATCTTGAAAAACCATTGGTAAAGTAATATTTTCTCGTGCTGTAAGTGTGTTAATAAGATTGAAAGTTTGAAATATGAACCCGATTTTTTTACCTCGGACTTTAGCAAGTTCTGATTCGCTCATTTTAGCAATGTCCTTATCTAATAAATAGATGTTTCCTTTGCTTGGTACATCTAAACATCCAACCATGTTCATGGCAGTACTTTTTCCACTACCTGAAGGACCCATTATTGCTAAGAACTCGCCTCTTTTAACTTTTAATGAAATTCCTCTTAAGGCGTGAACTTCTACTGCACCCATTTTATAGGTTTTCCAAACATCTTTTAATTCTATTATTGTTTCTTTGTTAGTCATTTTATTTTCAAAAGTTTTGTGTTTGCTTCTTTAAGTATTTTACTTATTTCTTTTTTATGATTTTTAAGTTTATCTTCTACAATTAATTTTGCCCATATCTCTTTCATGTTCATAACTTCCGGAGGCAATATTTGAGTTAAATCCATTTTTTCTTTTTTTATTTTTTCCATCATTTTTTTTTGATATAATCCTAGACTTTGTCCGTGAATCATTTCAAATATTTTCATGGATTCTTCCATTTTGTCCATCATTTCTTGTTTTTTATCATTTAGACATTTTAATTGTTCTTCACCATTTTTGGTTAAAGAATAAACTTTTTTATTACCTTTTTCTTTAAATATAGCTAGTTTTTCTTTAGAAAGGTTTTCTAATAAAGGGTAAATTGATCCGAAACTAGGTTTATGTCCTGTTTGTTCTTCAATTGTTTTTATAAGAGCATATCCTGTTTTTGGTCCTTCATCTAAAGCTTTTAAAGTTATTATTTTAAGATAGCCCCTCATCATATTCAATTTAGTGAGTTTAAATTATATATAAATGTATCGCTTTCGATATATTGAAAACGATATATTTTTTGTTTTCAAT
>ERZ889078.150-NODE-150-length-59883-cov-12.082236_pt1 | contig 59883 bp, 35 predicted proteins | sample MGYA00521266_ERZ889078 | MGnify/ENA primary metagenome ERZ889078 (study PRJEB32303, sample SAMEA104408618) | aquatic metagenome | biome: Brackish water; feature: Pelagic; material: water | place: Baltic Sea | collected 2014-06-16T06:34:00 | depth 76,534 m ... | reverse complement strand
ATAAAAATAAAACAGGTTTATTAAGACAACCTTTTTCCATTTAATGCTGTCTTATAATAAATAATCCCTCAAAACCATGAAAAATTCACTCCATACACTTCGTCCTTCGTCCCTCGTCCTTCGTCTCTCGTCCCTCGTCCTTCTTTGTTCCCTATTCACTGCTAACTCTTCAACCTGTAATGCCCAATCCACTACAGGTCCGGTCTTTGCCCCCTATGTCGACTGCTGTCTCTGGCCACCCTACGACATCTCCAAAACAGATTCGACAGGGATTTGCTATTATACAATGGCGTTCATCGTGGATGATCCGGGTCAGACTGGACCCAACCCCTGCTGGGGAGGTTACAGTTCATACGACATGACCTGGTATCAGTCAAAGATTGCCGCACTGAGGGCTAACGGGGGAGATATAATCATCTCCTGTGGAGGAGCTAACGGGATAGAACTTGCTTACGTCGCCACCAGTCCGGTACAGTTAAAAAATGCCTATCAGCTGGTGGTGGATTCCTATTCCCTGCAATCCATCGATTTTGATATTGAAGGAATGATGGTGGCAGACACTGCATCTGTGCATCGACGTTCAGCAGCCCTCAAACTATTGCAGGATGATAACCCCGGACTGGAGGTCTCCCTAACGCTGCCGGTTATGCCATTCGGCCTTACCCTGGATGGGTTAAATGTAGTCACAAGTGCAGTTGATCATGGTGTTGATGTGGGTGTAGTCAACATTATGGCGATGGATTACGGTGGAGTAGGGGATATGGGAGACTGGGCCATGGAGGCGGCTGATAATCTTTTTCTGCAGTTAAAGAGCATTTACCTGCAGGCCGGAATTGGGCTTCCTGACAGCCTTATCTGGGAAAAAGTGGGAATAACCCCGATGATCGGTCAAAACGATGTCCCGGGAGAGATCTTCTATCTGGATGATGCCGCTGATGTGAGGGATTACGCATTGAATCACAAGATCGGAAGGCTCTCCATGTGGTCGGCCAACCGCGATCAACCTTGTGTTAACAGCTGGGATCCTCTGTATATCTGTACAAAAATCCCTCAGGATACATTCGAATTCACTCAGACCTTCCTGCTTGGAGGTGAGATGAATTATTGTTTGTGGTATGCTGCTCTTCAGGGCATTACCGTACAAAACGGACAGACAACCTGTCGGGACGCCACTCAAACAATCACAGTAGCAGGAAACGGGACCCAGTTTACGGTCCTTGACGGTGGAAATGTTACATTGATCGCAGGCCGGAATATTCTGTTGTTGCCAGGGACAAAAGTCGATCCTGGTGGATATTTATTGGGTTCAATCACTACTACGGGGCAGTATTGCAGTACAGTGAATCCTGCATACCCGGCTTTGGTCGCCAATACACGCATTGATCCAACTGAGTTTCAGGGAAAAGCCAAAGAGGATCTCTTGTTTCTGATGTATCCAAATCCAACGTCCGGGAAATTTACCATTCAGATATTAACTGAAGCCCGGCCGGAGTTTGCACGCATCAGGATTCTGGATCTGTTCGGGAGGCAAGTCCTTCAGCAACGATGGGTTGGAAGTGATCAGGAGGAATTTACTCTTGAACACGTTTCGCCCGGTGTATATGTGGTTGAAGTACAAACAGAAGTGGCTGTGGGCCGTAAAAAGCTTATCCTTCACTAGGGATCGTTCCAGGCCTTAGAGATAAAAGGGCTGAATTCTTTCCCGGTTCGTTCATTGTGGTTAACTTTGTTATTTAAACAGTAAACGAATGACCACAAACGAATTCCGGAAACACGCCCACGAATTGGTTGACTGGATGGCTGATTACCTGGATGGAGTCGGGGAGTTTCCTGTTGTACCACCTGTCGCACCGGGGGATATCAAAAAGCAGTTGCCATCCTTAGCCCCGGAGCATCCCGAGTCCTTTGAGGCCATTTTCGGAGATTTTCGCTCGGTGATTGTCCCAGGCATGACGCATTGGCAACACCCTGGATTCCTGGCTTATTTCCCGGCCAACAACAGCGAACCATCAATTCTGGCCGAGATGTTGACTGCAACACTGGGAGCGCAATGCATGTTGTGGCTCACGTCGCCGGCTGCCGAAGAGCTGGAAGAACGGATGATGGAGTGGCTACTGGATATGCTCGGCTTACCCGCAACATTTACCGGAGTAATTCAGGACACCGCTTCCTCTTCCACATTAGTAGCTATCCTTACTGCCCGCGAGAAGCGAACAGGGTTTGAGATCAACAGAAGAGGATATACAACAACGGATCGTTTTCGGGTTTACACCTCAACACAAGGGCATTCCTCAATTGATAAAGATGTTAAAATTGCCGGCATCGGGATCGAAAACCTGGTTAAAGTGGAGGTGGACGAAGAATTCGCAATGATCCCGTCAAGGCTTGAAGAGGCGATACAAAAGGATGTGGAAGATGGGTTGGTACCCCTATGTGTGGTTTCTACAATAGGAACCACCAGTTCCACTGCCATTGATCCCATTGAAGAGATCGGTATTATCTGCCGGCGTTATAAATTATGGCATCATGTTGATGCCTCCTATGCAGGCACTGCCCTGATCCTGCCTGAGATGCGCTGGATGAGCAAAGGGGTGGAATTGGCTGACTCGTTTGTCTTTAACCCGCATAAATGGATGTTTACCAACTTCGACTGTTCAGCCTACTTTGTGAAAGATAAACAGGCTCTGATCAACACCTTTAGTATCCTTCCCGATTACTTGAAGACGCCGGAAGACAAACTGGTGAACAATTACCGCGACTGGGGGATTCCCCTCGGAAGGAGGTTCCGTGCCCTGAAACTGTGGTTTGTCATCCGTACTTACGGCATCAGCGGACTTCAGGAGAAGATCCGCAGCCATATCCAGTACGGACAATGGCTTAAAGATGAGATTCGCAACTCTCCGGAAGTGGAGTTAATGGCTCCGACACCGCTTAACCTTGTCTGTTTTCGCTTTAGTCCCTGTAAACTGACCTCTGAGAAAGAGGTGGATGCTGTCAACTCAAAGATCGTTGAACAGCTGAACAGGAGTGGCAACGTGTTTATTACTCAAACCAGGCTGAATAATAAGGTCGTCCTTCGCTTTGTAGCCGGACAAACACACACGCGCTTTGAGGATGTGCAGCGGGGATGGTTCCTGATCTATGAAACCGGGTTGAAGATTTGCAAAGAGGAATATCAAACCAGGTAGAGCCTCACCTTCCTGTTTATAAAATGCCTGTAATTCAGTTATTTCGGTAATCCGCCGAAAATCACATACACATTTTTAAGGAAAAGTAATACAGTTACGAGATCACTGACTACAGATACTTATTGGTAGTTGATATGACGATGTTCGCAATGTAATTTTATAGCGTGGAAATCTATTTTTAAAGAAGAAACGCTATGAAAACGCTGAAATTTATATCGGTCATATTGGTTGTTGTGTCATTCCTGACGACCTCCTGTCGCAAGCAAGATCCGAAGGAGGAATTTGCAGGTGAAACGAAGCCAATGTCAGAGATCAACACCGGGCCGGATTTTTCCTGGGAAACCACAAAAATCATTGATGTCAGTCTGACAACAATAAGCACTGGTGTCGTATATATCAAACCGGTTGAAGGAGACTTTAATTTTTACAAAGGGATGGTATCTTCCGGCTCTGGCTTTACAACAGAAATCACTGTCCCTTCGTATATTCGTGAGGTAAAACTTACCTTCAAAGGTGTGGTTCATGTCGTTTCTATTAATGGTAACAGGTTGGACTATAACTTTAAATAAAAAGAGGCATCATGAAAACGAAATCAATACTGACCGCGTTAATTCTGTTGCTGACAATTTCGGGAACCCTGTTCGCAACTACCCGCTATGTGTCACCTTCCGGAAGTAATACAGCTCCTTATACTAGCCTGGCTACTGCAGCCAACTCCTTCCAGACAGCGATCGGGGCATCCACTGCCGGAGATCTGATCCTGGTGGATGACGGGACCTATGTTTTATCTTCAAAGATCACGGTAACAATCGGGATCACAATCCGAAGCATCAATGGATCATCCGCAGTTATCGTGGATGGCAATAACGCCACCAAATGTTTCGAAATTAACCATGCTGATGCCGTGGTGGATGGGTTCACAATCAGAAATGGGTACAACCCTGGTTCCTTTGGTGGTGGTGTACACATCATCAGTGGAGGGACTGTACAAAATTGTATCATTACCGAAAACCAGGCACGTGATGGCGGTGGTGTAGCCATTGACAACAGTGGTCTTGTACAGAACTGTAAAATATTTGATAATCTTGCCAGTAATAATGGGGCCAACGGATATGGAGGAGGCATCCGGTTGTTAAACGGAGGGACTGCACGGAACTGTGAGGTGACCGGGAATACATCAATACAATATGGGGGTGGAATTAACATCTGGAATGCCGGAACGGTATACAACTGCGTGATAGTGAATAACTCCTGTCCGGATGGTGCAGGGATCCGTACACGCAACAACAGCCAGATCTACAATACAATCATCTATTACAATACCGGAAGCGCCAATTATACTGTTAATGGTAGTGGATACCATTACTACAACTGTAACTCTACACCTGCAATTCCGGGTGGTTACAGTACAAACTGCATCTCTGCTTTACCCATGTTTGTAAGCATTGCCCCGGGTTCAGAGGATTATCATCTCCAGGCAGGGTCACCTTGTATCAACACCGGTCTGAATGCAGGATGGATGGCTACCGTTACGGATCTTGACGGCAATACACGGATTCAGGAAGGAACAGTGGATATGGGCCCATATGAATCTTCAGCGGCTCCTGTAGATACCGATGGTGATGGTGTTGCCGATGTGGATGATGATTATCCAACAGATGCCACACGTGCATTCAATAATTTTTATCCTGCTCCCGGATATGGAACCCTGGCCTATGAAGACCTGTGGCCGGGAAAGGGAGATTATGACTTTAACGACCTGGTATGCGACTACCGTTTCAAGACGGTGAGCAATGCTTCAAACAAAGTCGTTGAGATCTTTGCCACCTTTATCATCAAAGCTTTTGGCGCTACATTACACAACGGGTTTGGATTTCAGCTTCCAAATGACAATGTAAGTCCGGCACATCTTGATGTGTCAGGCAGCAATATTGGGGGAGGGAGTTATATTGCTCTTGATGGTGCAAACGGTCTTGAATTGGGACAAACCCGGCCAACAATTATTGTCTGGGATGATGCATACAGGCTTATGCCGTGGCCGGGGACCGGTGTTGGAGTAAACACCGACCCCACTGGACCATATGTAACTCCGGTTACTGTCGATATATATATGGAATTCACATCACTGACCTATACAAAAGACCAGGTGGGCATCGAGCAGTTCAATCCGTTCCTTATCGTTGACCTGAACCGCGATATAGAGGTGCACCTCCCTGACAAACCTCCGACAAGTCTGGCAGATCAAAGCTATTTTGGGCAAGGACAGGACGATAGCGACCTGGTAACAGGGAAGTATTATAAAACCTCAAACAACCTGCCCTGGGCGATCAATATCTATGAAAGTTTTGCCTACCCCAAAGAGCAGACAGAGATCGTTGATGCTTACAATCATTTCGTGGAATGGGCTGAAAGTAAAGGGCTCTTTTATGATGACTGGTACCAGGATAAACCAGGGTACAGGAATGATTCAGAACTCTATTAGGAATCCTCAGCCCGGGAAGAACAGATAATCGATGATTAATGGTATATCCTCTTCCCTGATGCCGTGTTGCATCAAATAGGGAGAGTCCTCTTCGAATGCTTCAACAAACAACTCCTTTGTAAAACCTTTCAAGCCTAATGCTGATTTGTAGTGGTTCAGTGCCATCTCCTTTTCTCTCAGGCACAAAGCTACATGTCCTGCATTCATGAAATCATAGGGAGTATTGGTTTCTCCTGATTCCATGATCTCCTTATAAGATTCTGCCGCCTCTTCGATAAGTCCAAGGGTGAATTTACAGTATGCTATCGGCCGTAGTGCCTTCATATTTCCCGGTGAGGCACTCCATACCTGACTGTAATAGCGGATTGCCTTACTGTAGTCTTTTAGATTCAGATGACACTGTCCGGCCTGCGACAGCAGGTTCAGGTCATCAGGTTGCAGCTTCACCGCCTCCAGGAGATAAGCAAGCGCTCCTGTGTAATCCTCCAGCCGGATAGAGCACCAGACCAGTTTTTTCAGAACCCATAAACGGTCAGTGTCAAAGAGTTCCGCCTTCTTATAAGCGTTGAGTGCCTCTTCCCATTGTTTATTTTTTTGCCATGCATAGCCGAGCTTCTGGTATAGTTGACTGCTGGGTTTTCCTGTCGTTTTCTGATAGGTATACAGGGCAATCGCCTCATCCCAATGGTCCCTGGAGAAGTAAAAGGCAGCCAGTTGCTCTGGAAAACTCTCCTGATCGGAAAACCGTTGCAGAAATCCCAATCCGGTGTAACGGAGCTTCCATTTGAAGATATCGTCAAACTCCTCCTTTTGGGGATAGAGTTTGTAAAACCGGTATAGGTCCTGGATATACTGGGTAAAAATGGCATTTGAGATCATAGCAGGATCAAGAATCTCCTCTTCGGATGCCATCTCTTTCATCTGTTCAAGTTCCGCTTCAAAATGAGTGACGATCATAGAACGCTGCTGAGATGGAATCGCCTTGAAGTTTAGCGCAAAGGAGTACTTGTCGGAATTGCATATATAGAAGGCTTTCTCCAACCCCTCAGTCAGGCGTGTCCGGATCTCCTTATCCACGTCTCCGCCTTCATGCAGCGATGGGTGTTCATGATAGAAAGGAACGAACCAATTGCGCATTCTGTTAAAGAAATCAAACCGTTTCAGCATGGAAAAGGTGCTCATGAAAACATCCGCCCCCTCCATCTGCATCCGTGAAAACTTCTCGATCTTCTCAAACAAACCGGGCACCTCGTCAATCATCTCTTTCCAAACAGGATTCTCCCCCTCCGGATCCTCATCCACTACCTCGTCGAGTTGCAGTTTATCTCCCAGTTTGGGCATCATCTTCTGCATATCAGGCAGAACCTCCTGTTCAAACTCTTTGGTAATCCGCTCGGTTTCACCAGCCATTAATAGCTGAAGGATGATGGCTTCCACATCTTTCCTGATATCTTCTTCACCTGCAAGATTATCTATGATTTTCACCAATTCGGGGTAAAACCTGATTCGCTCATTGTATAAAAACAGCGCCAGAACAAAGCCGGTGAGGGCCCTGTGATAGACCTGACTTTGGTGCTTTTGAATGAATTCCGACAGCAGTTCGATCTTCTGCGGATCAAAATAAGAGAGCAGGCTGAGTGTCAGTGAGCTGACAACCATGCACTTTTCATGCCATTCTACATTATCGTCCTGGTTGAAATGCCGGATCAGCCGGATGTGGTAATCCTGCAGTTCCCGGGATAGCCATATCAGACTGAATATGGAATCAGAAACAGGAGAGGAGTGAGTTGCTTCGCGCTCAATCAGTTCGGAAACTTCATGTGAAATGAATATATCGTCGATCCTTGCGGCAATGGTTGAGGGATCAGTTCCAAACTCATGGTTGAGCAGGTCGCGGGTCAACTTCTGGTTTGGGAAAAAGTCCTCAAGCAAATGACCCGTCAACTCATCAGTCAGGTTAAGAATAGCGGCCTCAATGGAGCATAGGATCTCATCACGCCTGGGATCAGCATATCCTTCAAACGAATATTTCAGAAGATTACGGTAGTTATCCTCAATGGATTGAAGTTTATAAAAATAGTCTGATCCCGTACTTAACCGGATCAGTTCTTTCAGTGCCTCTATTGCAAACACCAGCCTTCTCGCCGCCACATCCCGGTGCAATCCACGAATACTCTTCTCGATCTCTTTATGGGTCATCAAACCTGTTTTTGTTATCAAATTTACAGAAATTTCACAACAATTGAACTATTTCAAGTTGCAAAACGCATGTGTTTTATTTATATTTGCTACAGTTCAACGACCACTGCAATGAAATCCATCTTTTTTTTATTGGTTCTATTTTCCTGTACACTTTGCACAGTGAATGTCTCATATGCTCAGGATCGCGGAATGAAACCCGTGCTGGTCCAGCTTGACGGAAAACCAACAACCCTTTACAGTAACAGCCATGCATTGATTATTGGCGCCTCTGATTATCTTTCAGGATGGACCCAGCTTCCGGGAGTCAGGACTGAAGTAAATCTTGTAAAGGAGGCTCTTGGCCGAAACGGATTTACGGTTGATATCGTGATGAATCCAACTTCAGAGCAGCTTTACAGGGCTTTCGCAGATTTTATTACAAAATATGGCCAGAATGTGGACAACCGGTTACTTTTCTTCTATGCCGGTCATGGATATACGCTGAAGACCAATTACGGAGAGGAGTTAGGGTATATTGTCCCTGTTAATGCTCCAAATCCAAATTACGATCCGGCCGGTTTCCAGAACTCCGCCATGGAGATGGCCCAGGTTGAGATATTTGCACGACGACTTCAGGCCAAACATGCCCTGTTTATTTTTGATGCCTGCTTCTCGGGATCACTATTCTCAAGCACACGTGCTATTCCCGAGATCATCACCTACAAGACTACACTTCCTGTCCGGCAATTTATTACCAGTGGCAGTGCCGAAGAGATGGTGCCTGATAAGAGTGTCTTTGCCGATCAGTTTGTCAGGGCACTTGACGGTGAAGCAGATTACGATCGAAACAACTACATCACAGGGAGTGAACTGGGTGAGTTTCTTCAATCGACTGTCGTGAATTATACCCGAAATATGCAGCACCCGCAATATGGCAAGATCCGCAGTCCAAATCTCGATAAGGGCGATTTTGTTTTCCCGGTTTCTGATGCTTCAACAGCGGTTATTCCTGCAGTAACTGCCACAACTCCTCCTCCCACTGTTGCATACAATACCCCTCCGCCAACCAGAGATGCTGTATCCAGCCGGAAACCAACCCCACCTCCCTCTGATAATGCGATTTCCCGCCAGAAGCCAGCTGCTGAACCGGTTGCGGTAGTTCCTGACAGGCGCCCGGAAGAGACAAAGATCAAAAAAGAAGATTTAGATGGATTTACTCCAATGGTGTTTGTAGAAGGAGGCACTTTTATGATGGGCTCGAAAAAGGGAAAAGGGGATGAAAAGCCTCCTCACTTTGTCAAACTTGATGATTTTTATATTGGCAAGTTTGAAGTCACCCAGAAAGAGTGGCAGGAGATAATGGGAAGCAACCCCAGTGCATTTGAAGGATTCCTGAGTTGTCCGGTGGAGCGCGTGAGCTATATTGATATCCAGCTCTTTATTGACAGGTTAAATAAGAAAACAGGGAAGAACTACAGGCTTCCAACAGAGGCGGAATGGGAATATGCGTCGCGTGGGGGAAATAAAAGCAAGAACTATCTTTATTCAGGAGGAAATGATGCAGATGCTGCTGGCTGGATGAAAAAGAACAGCCTGGAAAAGACCCATCCTGTTGGATCAAAACAACCAAATGAACTGGGAATTTTCGACATGAGTGGCAATGTAATCGAGTGGTGCAGTGATTGGTTCAATGGATCATTTTATAAAACCAGGGGAACACATGTAAATCCTGCTGGCCCTCAAAAGGGAAAAGAGCGGGCAGTTCGTGGCGGTAGCTATAAATACGATGCATCAATGCTGAGAAATACCGCCCGGTTCGATCTGAGGGAGGAGGCGAAATATTCCGATGTAGGCTTCAGGCTGGTTCTTACAGAAAAGTGATATGAAAATCGTTTATTTGTCTCTGCTCTTTTATTTGTTCCTGATCCCGGATGCCTTAACTCAGCCTGAACCAGGTAACCTGGATGTGACGATTAGTGGTACAACGTTTCCTCTGTATCAGCAAAGTTACGCATTGCTGATAGGCATCAGCAACTATAACAATGGATGGCCTGCGTTGCCAGGGGTGACAAACGATCTGTACAAAATCAGAACTGCCCTTGAAAAACAGGGATTCAGTGTAATGGCAATATGGGATCCCGAAAAGGATCAGTTAGACGATGCCATCACCGATTTTATTAAAAATTTCGGTCAGGACAGGAGCAACCGGCTGGTTATATATTATGCAGGCCATGGCTACACAGCTAAATCCAGTTATGGCGAGCTGATCGGATACCTGATTCCCGTTGATGCCCCCAGGCCCCACCTGGATGTGGGAAAATTCCAGGCCAGGGCCATTGAGATTGCTCAGTTTGATCTCTATTCCAAACGAATTCAGTCGAATCATGCACTTTTTATCTTTGATGCCTGTTTTTCGGGGTCACTATTTACAGGAAAAACATTACCGGAACCATTAACTCCTAAAGTGCTTGAACCCGTAAGACAATTTATTACAAGCGGATCCGCAGATGAACAGGTTCCCGATAAAAGCATTTTTTGTGAACAGTTTATCCAGGCTCTGGATGGCTATGGCGATAATGACAGGGATGGATACATTACCGGCACGGAACTTGGAGAATATTTGCAAAAAAGTGTCATTAACTATTCGCGGAATACGCAGCATCCCCAGTTTGGGAAGATCCAGAATCCCAGGCTGGATAAAGGTGAGATCATCTTTACCAGTTTGCAGTCGGCAGTGGGCAGTGGGCAGTCAGCAGTTGGCAGTGGGCAGGGGGCAGTTGGCAGTAAGGGATCTTCATCTGATTCCAGGCCCTCTAACTCCACAACCGTCACCATCCTACCTGCCCCCACCACTCCAGCTTCTTCTAGCACCCCCTTCACTTCCCAACAGGGAGAGACCCGATCAACAGGGGATATCACTCCTACTCCTCAATCCCAAACCCTCCCGAAGGGAGAAAAGGAGGGAGAACTCAAGGTGATATCTTCATTTTCCGGCGACCTCTATATCGATTGGGTCTTTTACCGGACAATTCTGGCGAATACCACCGTCATGATATACAATACCCCATCAGGAAATCAACACATCACACTGAAAGGTGATTCTCCCTGGCAAGCCACCGTTGAAATCAGAAAAAACAAGGTAACGGTAGTGGAAATAAAATAGTGAAGTCACCCCTTTCGGGAAAACCAGAATTTACGTTATTTGGTTTCTTAAAAAATACCATTAAATTTGTATAGCAAACCATAGATATTAACGCTAATATTTAATAATTTGATGATGATTCCCCGGGCAATTGAGTCACAGATCCTTCAACAGATGAAGGAGATGAAAAAAATAACTGTCATTTATGGAGCACGGCAAACAGGGAAGACCACCCTGGTAAAAGAGATCATTGCAAAGTCTGGCATAAAATCAATAGCGGTCAATGCCGACCAGCAAAAATATCTGGATCTGCTCTCAAGCAGGGATGTCCTGAAAATACAATCCCTGACCAGCGGTTATGATCTCTTATTTATAGATGAGGCGCAGCGGATTTCTGAAATCGGGTTAAATTTAAAAATCATTCATGATGAATTACCCGGGTTAGCTGTCATTGTTACCGGCTCATCCTCTCTCAATTTAGCTGATAAAATCTCTGAGCCTCTGACCGGTCGGAAAAATGTATTTACCCTGTTCCCGGTTTCAATGATGGAATTGATGAATTTATACTCTCCTTTTGAACTTCATGAAAGATTGGAACAATTTCTCGTTTATGGCACTTACCCTGAGGTGATTACTACCCATAACCTAAAGGGGAAAGAGCGAATATTAACAGAAATTGGAAGTTCTTACCTTTTTAAGGATATTTTCGAATTATTGAATCTGCGTCACCGTGAAAAACTGTATGATTTACTGCGACTACTGGCCTTCCAGATTGGTTCGGAAGTTTCTATTCACGAACTTAGCAATACATTGCGTCTCAACAGGGAAAGCGTTGAAAAGTATATGCATTTGCTGGAAGAAACATTTATCATTTTTAAACTGAAAGCGTTCAGCCGGAATTTACGTAAAGAGGTTAGCAAAATGAGTAAATATTACTTTTATGACCTTGGGATCAGGAACTTCCTGATCAATAATTTCAATCCATTGTCATTCCGTAATGACATCGGACAACTATGGGAAAACTTTCTCATTTCGGAACGAATGAAATACCACGCCTATTCCGGGATTTCAACAAATGCGTTTTTCTGGCGGATTTATACCGGAGCTGAACTGGATTATGTCGAGGAGACGGGCGGACAATTGACAGGCTATGAGTTCAAATTCACAAGACCAGCAAAGAAACCACCCAAGGCATGGAAAGAAACGTATGATGCTCAATATGAGGCGATAAACAGGGAGAACTATTTGTCATTTATAACCTGATCATGATTTATTATATTTGCTTTCATCAAACAATTCCATAATGAAACCACTATTCATTTTTCTGTTCACCATTCACTTCTCACTACTCACCATTCACTCTTCATTCTCCCAGGAGCCCGAATGGGTCGATCCGGTTTATCGAACTTCATTGTTTCCGGCTGCAAAGTTCCTGGTTGGATTCAGATCCGAGTCATTTGCCAAAGGAGATGATCCGGAACCCATTGTTAGCCGGTTGGTGAAGATTGCCAAAACAAATCTGGTGGAACAGATCAGGGTAACGATAAAAAGCACTGCCACATTCAACCTCGAGAACCTGAATTCAGAGTCGTTGGAGCATTTCAGGCAGGCCAGCACTTCTCAGGCAGAAGCCAGTCTGACCGGATTAAAAACGGAAACGTATGTAAATAAGAAGAAAGGCGAGGCCTATGCCATCGCCTGGCTGAACATCAGCGATCTGATCTCCTCATGCAAAGCGAATCTGAAAGATAAAGAATTGCGGATATCTCAGCAGCTAAAACTGGCAACAGATCTGGCAGCATCAGGTGATTTGGCGAATGCATTATCAGCATACCAGGAGTGTTACCCCATGCTCCGTGAGATGGAGAATGATATCGCTCTGCTGATCTCCATTGGTAAAGAGCAGGAGGGATCACAAAGTACTTCGTTGGAATTTCAGGTTAATGCCGGGATAAATAACCTCAGAAAAGGAAGGGTGCTTTCATTCGATGAAGTGTGCTACTTTCTTGTGGATGGCCTGAAGCAGCAAATCCAGGGAACCACCCTTGACGGATTTATCACAATGGGCGCATTTACTTATCAGGAATCCTCAATGGGAAGCAGGTTTGCTTCAAGACTCCAGGCCACCCTGGAACAGAAAATGACACAGGCAGGGTTCAATCTTCGATCAGAAGAAGCAGGACGACAAGCATTGAAGGAGGGAGCGGTTGTATATATCCTTTCAGGTACTTACTGGGATGAAGGTCAGGATCTCAAAATTATTGCCAATATCCGCCGGATTAATGACGGAGCAAACATCTCCAGTATGGAAGAGTATGTAACTAAGAACTGGCTTGAATCGAATGGCATCTCTTTTCTCCCTGAAAACTATCTTTTAGCAATAGCCCGCCAGAAAGAGTTTATCGAGACACCTGTTGTCAACGACGATCTGGATGTTTCTATATGGACAAACCGGGGGGCTGACAATCCTTTTTTTCATGATGGAGATACAATGTACATCTACATGCAGGTGAACAAGCCATGCTATGTCCGGTTGATCTATTATCTCGCAGATGGGATACGCACTCTTCTGGCAGACAACTTCCAGATTAACACCGAAAACGTCAACAAAGCCATCCGTTATCGAACCCCCTTCGTGTGTGCCGAACCTTTTGGTTCAGAAACACTGCAGATAATGGCACAAACCCAGCCCTTTCAGCCTCTTGTGACCATGAATGCAGATGGTTATGAAATTATCTCAGAAGATGTTGGAGGGATTATGGAAAACTTCCGTGGGATGAAGAGTACTACATCACCACTTCTTAAGGTCGAAAAAAGGATCGATCTCACAACGGTTTCACGTTAAAAGAGCATATCTTTCTTCATATTCAGCATCTTCTGACTGTGGTCATCGTCGTAATCGAAAAGCACATTGCCGTCGAGCCTGAAGAGTTTCATGGAATTCAACTCGAACCAGATAAAAGCCTTCCCTACTTTCACACCTTCAAGAATGGTAATTTTCGCATCACCTGACGGTAGGAGTGTAACCTTCAACCTGGCATCATTGTATATTTTCAGTTTGTCAAGAACAACAGGATCTCCATCATCTGTAATCACGGTTATGATCCCTTCATTGTTCTTCAGGAAATTGATTTTTCCAAGGATTGAATAGACTTTCGGTGCAACCTCACGGAATTGGGGATTATAGGTCCTGAAAGCTGTTTGAACGGTTTCTCCGGAAAGTGTCAGATCATTAATGCGAATCAGGCTTATCGCACCAAACAAACCGGCGATAGTCTTTTCACAGTTCGTTGAAATTTGCTTGTCCGTTTCGCTTTTTAACGTAGCAAGAATATTAAAGTCAGACTCGGCACTCAGCCAGATCATATCGATATTCAACCCAACAGTACTGGTATAGGAAGCTGTATAATAGACATTTCCTGCCGGATCAAAACTGATTCCTGTATTTGTGAAGTTTTCGTCATCAGGGAATAACCTGGTGTAAATCCGCTTTCCTTCAGGGGTAAAGGAAGTTACAAAGATGTAATCACTTGTCTCCGATGTGGTATCCAGACCGGCCTGGTTAACCCACAGGAGTTTTCCGGCAGGTGTGTATTTTGCCATGAAAAGGTCAGTGTAGACAGGCGCTTTCAAAGACTGTTTCCCGAATGCAATAGTTCCGTGAAAGCTGCCGGAAACATACAGATTCCCATCCTGATCCATGGCAATATTGTATCCCAGATCACTTCGGTCACCTCCTGCCTGCGAGGCCCAGAGAGGTATTCCTTTTGAGTTGAAAGCCGCAACGAATACATCGTTCTGGCCTTTTACCGAAGTCAGTGAGGTGTTGCCAAATTCAGCCTTGCCGCTGAAATAACCGGTAACATAAGAGTTTCCTTCGGAATCGGTAACCACGGTTTGCCGGTTATCTCCCGGTTTCCCACCACAAGCTCCCACCTTTTCCCAGACATCCGCATAGCGAATGGTTATGTTCTCTTCATTAACCAACTCGATGATCCGTGCTTTCTCATTGACCATCCCGGTCATCGTCATCCCAACCGGAGCACCGATATAGGTGGGATCTGCAATCACGTATTTTTCGTTTTGCCAGATAACGTAGTCTCCATCCACATCTTCAGTGAAATGCACGGCTGTTGCTACATGACCGGGATATTCAACTCCAACAGCTTTCAAGCCAACCAGTTCCCTGACAAGGTAGGCAAATAATACAGCCCTGTCATCACAGTCGGAATAGGGATAATAAAAATCCTCCTCCGGAAAGAAAAACTTCTCCGTACCGTTGAATTGCTCAGGATCCGTTTTATACGCAAATCCGTTCTGGACAAAGTTGAGAAGAAACCCAACTGCTGCAGGCTCAGATAGATTTTCCAGATATGGATATAAACCATTCAGCAACGATTCTTTCAGTTCAGGCGAGGCTGTAGCATTAAAATAGACTTTCAACTCACACAGCGGGTAGTCTTTATAAAATTCTACTGCATTCAGGTTATATCTGACTGTAAAGGCGCATTCTTTGTTCTTATATGTTAACGCGAACGGGCGTTCTGCATACAACTCTCCTATATTCAGGGCATTATAAATATTCAAATCCATGATACGGCTTGCTTCCGGAAAATCTCTCCCATATGTAGTCACTTTGTCGAGCGGGAAATCAGGCGCATAGTATTTGATCTGATCAATCAGGAAATATTTCATTCCATAGATCCTATTGGTAGCCGGAAACAGCAGGTAGATCAAGTCCTTGGAATAGGCGATCCTGATTTTATACCCTGATTTGGAGAGTAAGTACCACGCCAGCAGCCTGGATGAGTTTCGGGAGTTGGTGACCTGCATCGTAAAGCGATTAATAAGTAAAAAATAGCCCCAATCGTTCAGGTTCAACTTTACTTTGGCATCTTTGAACTGATTGATGAGAGGGGTATAGTTCGTGAGGCTGGTAGTTTCCCAGAACTCTCCAATCTCCTGGTTTGTAAACGGAGTTGGAAAATCCAGGATCAACTCTGGATCATAGTTAAACAAGAGCAAAGTCCCATAAAAATCTATGGAAGTATCCTCATAGAAGGCATCTGCCGGGATGGTTTTCAATACCACCGGAATATTTGGTACCGGGGGTATCTCCATAGGGATCCTGGGCGGGAGTCCCAGCGTCAGCTCTTTGGGAGTCATCCTTGCAGTTGGTTCATCAAATCGGGGAAGAACTCTTGGTTTTGGCGTGGTATCCGGTTTTGCACCTGCAAACAGGATAAATTCCTGCCATGCTTGTTTTAAATAGGCAGCAAACTCTTTATCAATCTCCTCAACATACCGGTCATATTCCTGTTGACTCTGGTTGACAAAAGCCTGGAATTCAGCATCCATGGCCTTCTGGATCTGCTCAAACGTGGAATCGGCCTGTGCGAATGAGTGAACAGTGAATAGTGAACAGTGAATAGTGAAGAGGGTACAGAGGATGATAAAATGCCATTTACCCTTTACCATCTTGTCTCCTTTAAGAGTTTATCAACCTCTTCATCTGTCTTCTTAAGCTTGTCTTTCAGATCCCTGCGGATCGCTTTTTTGGCAACAGCCATCGACTGTTTCGTCTCGTAAAAGATGCGTGTTTGAACTTCGATTTTCTGGTCCTTAAGATCACGATAAAGTTTAAATGCCGGATCGATAAACCCGAGTTCCTGGGCAATGACACTTTTGGAAGATTGAACGAGTTCTGTTATGGAAGTGGCATCTTCTGTGGAGACCTGCTGATTGGCAAGGTTGCCAGTAACGATGGATGCCACTTTGGTTTCAATCATTCCGGCCAGTTGAAGTTTCGCAAACTCCTGGGCCTGGGCCTCTGCAACAGTTTTACTTTCAGCTACAGCATTTCCATCGGCTTTGATATACTTTGGATTTCCTTCATCATTTTCCGCTACCTGCTTCATCCAGGCATTTTCAATCATTTTTTCCATTGGCAGTTCCCCGGGCATGGTTTTCCAACCTTGCTTGGAAAGCAATTTTGCCTCTTGTTTTGCCTCTTTGATGGCTTTGTCTTTCAACTCTTTCTTTATCTCTTTGTCGGTCATTTGTGAAAATGCCAGGCTTACTGTGAAGAGTGCACAGAGTAACATGGATACCGTTTTTTTCATAGGACTGGATTTTGGTGTTTGGTTTCTATAACAATTGGATCTAATCGCATAAACGTACCGATAGGGATGCTAATTTACAACAATACAGCACGGAAGTCAATTACCAGCCTCCTCCAAGCGCCAGGTATAGATTAACAATAGCCTGCAGCTCATCAGATTGCGCATTTGACAACTCAACCTGGGCATCATAAAGGCTCCGCTGGGCATCAATTACATCGAGGTAGCTGGCGTAACCGGCGTTGAAAAGCATGTTGGAGAGATCAAATGCAGTTTGGGCAGCTGCAACCAGATTTTTATCCTGTACTACAACCTCACTCCTTTTGTCTATTGAGAGAATGCCGTTCGCAACTTCACCAATAGCTGTGTAAATCGTCTTCTGATAGTTCAACAATATCTCCTCTTTGTATGATTGAGCTTTTTTAACATTGGCTTTAAGTTTTCCCCAGGAGAATATCGGAGCAACCAGGTTCCCGATTGCTGACCCGATCAATCCGGCACCCAGGTTGGAATATCCGATATTTGCGGTGATACTGAGTGATGGGAGCATATATGCCCGTGCCACACCGATCTGAGCATTGGCTGAGACCAGTTGCTGTTCAGCCTGGATGATGTCAGGTCGCCGGGTGATGAGACTGGCCGGGATGCCCGCTGTAGGAACAATTGCAGGGTTGATCTGCTGAATGATAGAATCTCCCTCCATGATCTCACCAGGAAGTTGACCTAAAAGTAGTCGCAGGGCATTCTCCTGGCTTCCAATGATACTCTCATAGGAGGGGATCTGCGTTTTCAGGCTGGCCAGTTCCGCCTCCGCCTGGGCTACAACCAATCCGGATACGGTTCCGGCAATCATCTTGGCTTTCACAAGAGCCAGGGCCTCTTCACGGATTGTTACGTTGAAGAGGGTTATCTGTAATTCATCCCGGTACTCGAGCAGGTTGAAATAGCCTGATGCAATGTTGGCTATAAGGGTGATATATACCGATTGTCTGTATGCCTCCTGAGCAAGCAGGTCGGCACGAGCTGATTCCTTTGCACGTCGCAGCTTGCCCCAGATATCAATCTCCCAGGTTAGGTTTGCAGTGCCGTAGAAGTCACGGTACTCAACAGTGCCGGAAGGAGGGGTCTGCTGGTTCTGGTAAGCTGCTGTCCCACTTGCATCGATGGATGGCCAGATTTCTGCCCTGGTAATTTTAAAGGCCGAACGTGCCTGGTTCACCCGTTCGATCGCCATCCGCAAGTCAAAATTGTACGACAATCCCTGCCAGATAAGCTGTTGCAGAATTGTATCCCTGAAAACATACGTCCAGCTGGTGTCGGCAAATGAAACGGAATCACTGCTGCCGGAAAACCGAAACTCTTTCCCAGTATCAATATCCGGCCGCTTGTAGTTCGGACCCACCTTGCAACCGGCAATGAAGAGAAGCAGTAAACTATATACCAGAAATTTTGAAGAATATTTTTTATTTACCATGAATTGTACATTTATTGCCATGAATTGCCATTTTTTTCTTGACCCTCGACCCTCGACCCTTGACCCTTACCCTTTATCCAATTCTCAAGTCGCTGAAATACCACATAGAGAGCAGGTACCACAAGGACACCGCAGATAGTGGCCAACAGCATTCCGCCAAACACTGAGGTTCCGAGTGCATGCCTGCTGGCAGCACCGGCTCCACCTGCAATAACCAATGGTACCACACCCAGGATGAAAGCGAAAGAGGTCATCAGGATAGGCCTGAAACGGAGCCGCGCAGCTACTTCAGCGGCTTTGATCAGATCCATGCCCTCTTCATGCTTTTGCCTGGCATATTCGATAATGAGAATGGCGTTCTTTGCCACCAGTCCGATCAGCATGATCAGTCCGATTTGTGCGTAAATGTTGTTCTGCAAACCACTTATCCACTGCAATCCGAAAGCGCCTAAGATGCCGAAAGGCATTGCAAGCAGGATGGGTATCGGAAGGAACCAGCTCTCATATTTGGCAGCCAGGAGCAGGTAGACAAAGACGAAACAGAGTGCAAAAACAAACGGGGCCTGGTTTCCTGCAATCAACTCCTGTCGTGTCAGTCCCGAATATTCGTAACCAAATCCGAAAGGCAAAGTCGTTTTTGCTATCTCTGCAACAGCTTCGATAGCCTGTCCGGATGAGTATCCAGGTGCAGGTGCAATAGTAAAACTGGAAGAGCTAAAGAGGTTGAACCGCCTCACCACATCCGGGCCTTCAATCGGTTCAAGGCTGACAAGTGTCCCCAGTGGCACCATGTCACCCCTGCTGGACCTGACATAGATCAGGTTCACATCTTCGGGGTTGGACCGGTAGACCGCATCGGCCTGAATAATCACCCTGTAGGACTTTCCAAATTGGTTGTAATCGTTGATATAGAGGCTTCCGAACTGGGCCTGGAGAGCACCGTAGATATCACTGACCGGGACCCCCATCGTTTTGGCTTTATCTTTATTTACCGTAAGGAAATATTGTGGGATATCGACCCGGAAACCGGTGAATACATTAGAAAGCGTTTTGTTCTGCATGGCTGCTACTGCAAAATTAGTTGTAACCTCTGCCAGTTTATCCAGACCGGCGCCGATCTTGTCTTCCAACTGTAACTCAAGACCTCCGGTGGTTCCCAAACCGGAGATTGCAGGTGCATTGAATGCCATACAAATTCCGTTAGGGATTTGGTTAAGTTTCGTCTGTAACCTGGCGATGATCGACTCCACTTGCAACGAATCTTTCGTTCGCTGATCCCACGGGAGGAGTTTGACAAAGACCGCTCCACTCGTGGTACTCACGGTCCCGTCAAGGATGCTGTACCCCGGGACGGAGGAGTAGGACTGAACACCCGGAGTCTCTTCAAGTATTTTTTCAATACTATGCATCACCTGGTCGGTCATCTGTAGCGAGACCCCTTTAGGAGAGATCACATTGACAAAGAAATACCCCTGGTCTTCTTCAGGTAAAAATCCGGTTGGCAGGAGCTTCATGACAACCACTACCAGGATGGTGACTATCCCAAGGAAAATGAGAGGTCTGCTGATGTGATGCAGGAAGTTGTTTACAATAGCGATGTATTTATTTGTCGTGTAATTGAATCCTCTGTCAAATCCATCGAAGAATTTACCGATCAGCCCTTTTCGTTCAGGTTTCGGCTTCAGAAGCAGGACACACATCGCCGGACTTAAGGTAAGTGCAAGCAATCCGGATATGACGATCGAGGAGGTGAGGGTGAGTGCGAACTGTTTATACATTTGCCCGGTGGTTCCTCCAAGGAACGATACTGGGATAAAGACCGCAGAAAGAACCAGGGTGATGGTGAAGATCGCCGGAGCGATCTCTTTCATGGTCTCTCGGGTGGCCTCCAGCGGACTCATTCCATGTTCATCTATCTTCTCCTGCACCGCCTCAAGGACCACAATCGCGTCATCCACCACGATGCCGATAGCCAATACCAGTGCAAAGAGGGTAAGCATATTGATCGAAAAGCCGAAAAGCGAGAATGCAGCTAATGCACCAATCAGGGAGACAGGTACAGTAACGGCAGGAATCAGGGTTGCCCGCCAATCCTGGAGAAAGATGAAGACGACGAGAAAAACAAGTATAAATGCTTCAAGAAGTGTCTTCAGTACATCATGGACAGATGCATCCACAAATTCAACCGTGTCGAGCCCTATCTCATACTCCAGTCCGGGCGGAAACTGGCTGGCCAGACTCATCATCATTGCGTCACAATCTGCCCGTATCTGGGTTGCATTGGATCCGGGTGACTGGTATACAGCAATGAAAGGGGAGGGCTTTTGATTGAATCGGGTACGAACATCGTATGTTTTCAGCCCAAGTTCTACCCTGGCAATATCTTCCATCCGCACGATGGAGCCGTCAATTTTTGTTTTGATGATGATGTTGTTAAACTCCTCAATAGATTGTAACCTGCCTTCAGCCCGAATGATATAGGCGAGTTCCTGTCCGGGGATAGCTGGATTTTTGCCGATAGCCCCGGCAGCTGCTTCCAGGTTCTGATCCATTATAGCGCTGGCTACATCATCGGTAGTGATACTGAGACCGGCCATCCGGTCGGGGTTGAGCCAGATGCGCATGGCATAGTCGTCACCCCCGAGCAGAGATACATCCCCTACACCCTCAATACGCTTCATCGTATTGACAATATTGATCTGGGCATAGTTGGACAGAAATTCAAAATTGTACGAAGTATCCGTCGAAGTAAGTGCATAGAGCATAAGGATACTCGGATTTCGTTTCATAACGATCACCCCTCCCTGTGTAACTGCAGCAGGCAGTACACTAAACGCACGTTGTGCACGATTCTGGGTGTTAACCGTTGCCATATCAGGATCTGTCCCCACTTCGAAATAGACGGTGATGTTACAGGATCCGTCGTTGGCACATTGGGAAGTCATGTACATCATGTTCTCCACACCGTTGATCTGTTCCTCCAGAGGGACTGCAACAGTCTTTTGCACCACCTCAGCGCTGGCGCCAGGGTAATAAGCCGTTACCTGGACCGTAGGCGGAACAACATCAGGATATTGTGCGACAGGAAGGACCATCAGGCTCAGCACACCTACCAGGGTGATCAGAATGGCTATTACGAAAGAGAGAATCGGGCGTTGTATAAATTGTTGTAGCATATTTCAAATTTCGATTTACGATTTACGAATTCACCCCTAAATCCTAAAGGGGACTTCCTGTGCCCTGAGCTCGGCGCTATTTATTCTTCTTCCCTAAGACGAGGCATGCCTCGTCTCTACCTTGACCCTTGACCTTTGACCCTCAACCCTACTTTATGATCTCAGGCACCCTCAATGTATCTTTTACCATAATGGGCGTTACTTCCATCCCATCCCGTATTTTCTGATATCCCTCCAGAAGGATCCGGTCTCCAATGTTCAACCCTTTCATCACAACAACCATGTTTTCGATATGTTGTCCTGTAATAATTGGTAGCCGTTTGACCTTATTGGCTGAATCGAGAATAAAAACAAAATCTTTGTCCTGGATTGGCTGTACACTGGATTGCGGGATGAGAATCCCGTTATCCTCCACTCCAAGGATCAATGTGATCTCACTATAGGACCCTGGTTTGATAAGTCCGTCTTTGTTTGGGAACTCTGCTCTCAACGCAATGGTTCCTGTTGCTGGATCGATAGCTCGTCCGATGAAATCAATGGTCCCTCCAAAGGGATACGTTTGTTTGGTAGAGAGTAGCATGTAAACAGGGATAGAATTATTATCCTTAAGCTGCTCTTTCCCTTTCAGTTTGGCTTTGTTCTCGATTATCCAACTCATGATCGACAGATAACTGGTTTCATTCATCTGGAAATTAACATAAATGGGATCAATGGCAGAAACAGTCGCAAGCAGAGTGCTTTCACCCCGCCCGACAAGGTTTCCCGGGCGGATTTGCACGGAGCCGATATATCCTGTAATGGGGGAGGCCATGGTGGTGTATGAGAGGTTTAGATTTGCCTGCTGCAGATCAGCTTTCGCACTGGCTACAGCTGCCTTTGCCTGTTTCTCCTGGGTCATAGCAACGTCATAGTCATTCTGACTGATGGCATTGGCAGCAACCAGAGGTTTTAGCCTGGCCACATTGAGCTGAGCATACTCCCAGGCTGCTTCTTTGTTAGCCAGATCGGCAGTTGCGTAATCGAGATTATTGATGTATTCAGCTTTCTCTATTGTAAAGAGAACCTGCCCTTTCTGTACAATGGATCCTTCACGAAATGACCAGTTTTCCAGATATCCCTCCACACGTGCGCGGATCTCGACTGTGGGAATCCCTTCGGCCAGGCCAACCATATTCATTGATAGGGGAACACGGGTTCCCTTTATGGCCATCACGTTAAGGGCAGGGGGCGCCTGTTGCTCCTCAGTTTTGGGCTTACAGCCCGGATACAAAAAAAGTAAGGAAACGAAAATGAACGCTAGTCTATAGAGAATCAATCTGTTCTTCATAATCAAGTGAAATTTATTTCTATTGAAAGGAATTGCTGAGTTTTTCATTTCAAATGTAAAAAAAATAATCTGATTAATATTGATTATTTTTGTCCGCTTACCCCTTATCTTCTGTTCAGAAATGATATTTAAAAACGTTTTTATTGCTGCAATCTTCTGGTTCCCGTTCTTTTTGTATGGGCAGGAAGCAACGTATAATCGATTGACTGAACAGCATACCTTCATTTTTTTTCAACAACCCGCCTCATCAACACATTCCAATAGCAATGCTATCCTGATCAAACTGGCTTCAGCACTGGATGAAAGTCCAAAGCGACTTAAAATCGGTGTTGCGTACTCGGAGATTCTGGAAGTGAGACTTCCGGCGATGAAGAGCCCGGAAGTGAACATCCGTTTTAATGACATTCATTCTTTCAGCTCCCCTTTATACCGGGGCTTCTCTATGAATGAGGTGCTCAGTCCCGACCTGCTGACCTGTAACCTCAACCTGATCGACCTCCCCGACAGCAACATCCTCCGGCAATACAACCTGACAAACCTGAGTGTCAGTCAACTTGTAACGGGTTATACCAGCTCTGATATCCCTGTTGTGGTACCCGGAAAATTCTCTGTTACCCTGAGCGACATCACTTTCCATTTCAGCGATGCTGCCTTTGAGAAGTTTCGGAGCAGAATTCAGTTGGTCAACGACTACTTTGCTGCGGCTGCCCTGACTGATTATCTTCTTGAGGCTACGGATAATTACAATCCATTATCCACAGCGGACCTGCCTGAAAAATATATTCTCCTGATGGAGGTCAACAGAATTGTTCGTTTAATCCGTGATCATAATTTTGACGTGCAGCTCCATCTTAATGGAAATGATCCGGAACAATTTGCCGGGAAGTTCCTGAAACTTGATAAATTCTCACGAAGTGCTACCATGACCTTCGTACAACAACTGGCAGATCCAGCCCTGATTGACTGGAAAGGATCATTGACAGATCTGGCAGAGACCTATATCTTACATCTTATATCCTACATCCGGAGATCGATGCTGTTAAACGACATCCGGGGAGACCTCTACAAGGAATATCTTGACTCCTGGTTTCTGAGCACAGGCTTCACGAATGAGAAGGAAACATTAAATGACCTGGTTAAAAAGATGTATCCTTCAGAAGATCCGACCAACAGGTTACATAGTATCACACAAACTGTGTGGGATGCCTATTTGCAAGGAGCAAGACAGTTGATTGACGAATCCAATTATGTAGGTGCTATCACTCTCCTGGAACATGCCAGTGCCTATAAAGAGCAGGTTCCGATGCAGATGGAGCCCGATAATAAACCGTTGCAGGGTGAAGCTGTCAAGGGGATCTATGCATCATATCTCGGTATAGCTGAAAGTTGCATCAACCTCCGGAAATTTCAAATGGCTGAAGATTATATCAGCCATGCAGGAGATTACCTGGCTGGTTATGAAGGAGTAATTCCAACTGACACAATGTTTCAACGGGTGTTTCGAAAGTTGTTCGACCAGCGGCTTCAGGGGTGCGACTTTATATTGGGAGAGAAACAATACCAGGAAGCACTCGATTGTTACCAGCTCTTCTCTCTTAGTTATCCGCCGGAGATGATTGCATATGTTGAAGACCACCTGGAATCCAGGGAGATGGAGGCGTTGAAGGGGTTGTTTTTTAAAGAGAGAGACCAAACACTTCTTTTTGTACGTCAACGGTTGACAGACAGTGCACTTGCAAGCTATGATAATGTATGCCGGTATTCCGATCTGATCAAGAATGATCCGGAGATCCAGTCTGCGTGTGATGAGCTGAATAACAGGATATTGCCGATCCGATACCAGCACCTGGCCGACAGGGGAACATACCTGTATATGACCTACAACCATGAGGAGGCATATAAAACATTCAACCGGATGAAGGAGGTGGGCACGGTTCTTGGGATGCCACTGGATACAGCCCTCGAACGTATGGCCCTGGAAAGCTACAAGCACCATATGCTGAATGAGATATCTATGGCAACTGGGATGATCTGGAAGAACGAACTTGAGATGGCAAAAGAGTACGTACAGGAGGTGGAGAGTGTAATGGACCTGTATAATCTGGATATGGATCCCGACCTGCAATCGGCTCTCAGCAGTTATCGCCGTAAGATCGACCTGAAGATCTGCCTCAGTGCAAAAGAGGAGGCAGATATGCTCGCTATCAGGGCGTGGCGGAATATTGAACTGAAGCAGTTTGACCTGGCTGTCAAGCAGCTGGGTGACGCTCGCCAGAAAGCCAGACAACACCCTGAATGTGAACTCGATCTCCAGGCATACGATGATACCATCAAAAAATATATTTCGGCAGCTTTCTATTTGGAGAAACAGCAGCAGGCTCTTAACCAGCTTACTATAGGAAATTTTCAGGCTGCAATGAAACTTGCTAATGACAACGATCGCTTTTACCTTAATACACAACTTGAGCAATTTGGAGTCCCAAAAGTTACTACCCTTGATTTTGTAGCTCAGTCATCGAGAGTGCCTATGTATATTGAAGCTGTTACTTTTTTCCTTCAAACCGGAGATGTGAACTCAGCCTGGATTTGCCTGACCTGGCTTAAACGGGAAGATATGGAAGCAAGGGATGTCAGGGAGCTCCAGGAGAGAGTTGGGAATGCATTGTCAATCTCAGATTTCAGGGCATTTCCAGATGGAGATCCCGAAAATCGTGTCAGAAGTTATACGGGAGGAAACCGTTGGTTTGTTAAATTTGCAAACGCATATACCAGCAGGTGGCGGCAACTTCAAACGGAACAGTTACTCAAAACACCATAAAATATGAACAGAAACCTATTGCTGATAAGCAATTCAACCAATGCTGGCGAGGACTATCTCGCCTGGCCCCGACAACACCTGAAATCCTTTTATCAGGGATATGGCGTAAAAAATATTCTTTTCGTCCCCTATGCCGGGGTTAACCTGGCTCCCGACAGTGTAGCGGATTCCTTTGATATATATGAAAAGAGGGTTGCTGGTGTATTCAATGACCTTGGCCTTGGTATTCATTCCATTCACCGGGAGTCTGATCCTATTGCTGCAGTAATGAATGCTGAAGCGATTGCCGTGGGAGGGGGAAATACCTTTCACCTTGTTATGATGATGCAGGCCACAGGAGCGATGGATGCTATCCGTGAGCGGGTTCTGCAGGGGATTCCCTATGCCGGATGGAGTGCTGGTTCGAATGTTGCCTGTCCTACCATGAAGACGACCAACGACATGCCGATCAGTGAACCTCCTTCATTTAACTGTTTGAACCTGATCCCTTTTCAGATCAATCCACATTATCTTGATGCAAATCCTGCCGGTCATGCCGGTGAGACCAGGGAGCAACGGATTCTTGAGTTCCTCACGGTGAACAGGGACATCTATGTTGCCGGATTGCGTGAAGGCTGTTTGCTGAAAGTTACTGATGATAACATGGAACTGATAGGAGAACGTCCTTTACGGATATTTAAATACGGAGAAGAGACCCGGGAAGTGAATGCAAGGGATGATCTGGGGTTTTTGTTGAAAACCCCTAAATCCCCTGAAGGGGACTTACCCCTCCCTTCGGGAGGATAGACCCGCGAAGCGGAGCAAGTCCCCTTTAGGGGATTTAGGGGCAGGAAGGGGTATTAGTATTTAATGACTTTCCCCACAATTTGCGCTTTTCCCTGAGCTGTGAAACGGATGAAATACATCCCTGGCTTCAGCGACCCAAGATCAAGTGTTGATTTAGCTTCTCCATAAATAGTCGTTTGAATAAGTTGCCTGCCACTCTGATCTGATACAACTACCTGGAGCTCTTGTTCCCGGGTTTCGATATGCAGAATCCCGGAGGTTGGATTTGGATAAATATGTGCGTTAAGTATTTTATTATCAGTATTATAATCAGAATCATTGATTCCTAGGAAAGGAGGAGAGGGTAGCTTTTTGGAGGTATATAACCGGTATTCGCCTTCAGTCAACAGGATTGGCATCCCGGTATCGGTTACATCAAGTGAATCCCCCGTCCAGTAGTCATACCATTTACCCGTAGTTGTAAAGTTGGGGATAATCTCATTCTCGGACAAATCAAAATTTCCAAGGATTACCACATCCATATTGTCATTTCTCAGAACGATCGACTTCATGGCATTGGCAACATTCAGTGTAAAGTTGGTCGTTTTGAACGCGGGTTGATTCTTTTTTAGATTTGCAAGTGACGCAAAGATATTGTAAACGTGTTTTCTCTGCGGTTGGGAAAAGTAATCCCAGCGGATAGGTTTTGGAGTGAGCCGTGATTCATTCGTTCCGGTAGGCCAGTTGATCGAATAGTCGTAACCGAGCTCCCCGAACTGCCAGATCATCTTTGGCCCAGGGATGCCGAAGAAGAAATTGGCTGCCAGTTCGATTCTTTTCAGGCCGGTTGCAGTATCCTTGATTGAGTAACCTGAGGTAGTATTGCCCCAGGTGATATTTTTATACATCATCCGTTCTTCATCATGGCTCTCCATATATACAACAAGGTTTGGCTCGTCCCAGCCACGCTGCATATAGGAGGCCCATGAGAGATTTGATTTACCATTCTGGTTCCATCCCATGGATCCGTCTCCATAGGAGCCGGTCATGTTTCCCCAAATCAGCATGTCGTCAGCTGCCAGCACGATCTCTTCGTCGTTATCAGCGAAATGTTCAAGAATGACATATGCTTTCGGACTTATTGACCAGATTGCGTTTGCGTAGTTTTTCAGAATATCTATACGTGATTGATCATACTTCCCCCAGAGGCTTACATTATTCGGGTATGAATCTTTTTGTGTTAATCCCTTGGAGAGGTCGAAACGGTATCCATCAATATGGTACTCACTGATCCAGTAACGGATCAACCGTTCCATGTAGTTCTTTGTGTAGATGCTCTCGTGGTTAAAATCATAGCCAACATTGTAAGGATGCTTTGGGATCTGGTTAAACCAGGGATTATCTTGGGCTGGTCGCTGGCTGGCTCCATCCCAGTATAACCTTACCAGCGGAGATTGCCCGAAGTGGTGATTGCAAACGATATCCAGGATTACTGCTATCCCTTTGGCATGGGCTGCTTCCACGAATTGTTTGCAGCTGTTTTTTGGCCCGTAGTATTTATCCACGGCGAAACTGAAATCGGGGTTATACCCCCAGCTGATATTTCCTTCAAACTCCATGATCGGCATCAGTTCAACAGCATTTACACCCAGTCTCTTCAGGTAATCCAGGGTATCTATCAGGGATTGGAAATCGTGTTGAGCAGTAAAATCCCGGATCAATAACTCATAGATAACCAGGTCGGTGACATCGGGAGGAGTGAATGAGGTTGGTTTCCATGGATAGGGATCCTGTGCGGTTTGGAGGACCGTGGCAATACCTGTCGTTTTACCGGTTGGATAAGGGATCAGGTTCGGGTACGTACTGTTTGAAATGTACCTGTCGTCATAGTCACTGACTTTATCGGCATAGGGATCTCCAACTCTGAGTGTGCCGTTAACCAGGTATTGAAAAATATACTCTTTCTGAGGGATGAGACCGGTTAGCTCTATCCAGAACCGGTTTCCGTCAGGTGTTTTATACATATAGAAGAGCGAGTCGAATTCCCAGTCGTTGAAATCCCCTATCACAAAACAGTTTTGTTTTCCCGGTGCAAACAGGGAGAGGACAACGGTTGTTTCGTTGATGTAATTGATCCCATCAACGATACCCTGTGGCAGGGCTGCTATAGGAGAAGGTGGGATCACCATATAGGCAAATGAATCTGCGGCTGATGCTGTATCGTTGCTTACCAGGATCTTAACGTAGTGATCCATCCAGTCCTGACCAAAGTTATCTGCCAGGATGGTATCGGTCAGCAGCTGTCCGGCTACCGATTTTACTACTGTATTATTCATGATCAGGAAGAGCGAGTCGGCAAGCGGACTAAAAGCTTCTACAGGAATGCTGTCTCCCTGGTTTACAAGCAGGTTATTTTCAACAGGCTGGATGATGTTAACACTTGTATAGGCCGGATAGACATCGGCGAAGATATCACTGCCGTCACTGTCCCTGCCTACTTTTGACCCATCGGAGTTCCGGAAGACAAATGCCATTTTCAAGATCTGTTCAGATACAGGCACTCCATAATATTCTCTTATAGAAGGTGTTACTTTAAGTTTGTAGATATTGTTTCCAAGAGGGATCAGCATAGCTTTCGGGATGTTCTGTGTCCAGCCGGCCACCACGTATTTCCAATCGGTTGGAGAGGTGCTGAGATTCGTGATTACCCCGGTATGGGCATAAATCGGAGGGGCCACATTCGCCAGTTCACCATTTCCCTGGGTAGCGTCGAATATGACGTCGCAGGAGTCAATATCAACAGCGAATTCCGGATTGGTAACAACAACCTGTGAGAAAAGAGGCAATGCAGTTGCCAGAAAAAAAAGCATCAGGAGTAGTTTTAGTCTCTTCATGGTCAATTCGTTAAATTACAGCAAAGGTACGAAATCTGCAGGGATATTGTAGAGGCGATTTATGAATCGCCCATGATGGGATTACAATTATCGTCGGGTAAAAAAACGTAGGGGCAATTCATGAATTGCCCCTACGTTCAATGACCCATTTGGAATGGGATTATGTAATCAGGTCATGTTATAATTTCAGGAACTTCGCAGTACCCATACTTTGATCATGAGTGAAGAACCTCACAAAATAGACTCCAGCCTTCAGCGTGGTCGTTGGTAGTGTAAGTTTTTGGGTTGCGACATTGCTTACCGACATTACTTCCTGGCCCATGAGGTTGTACACAGCAATACGTGTTATCTGGCCAAGGTGCTCAAATGTAATCTTGTCAGTTACCGGGTTGGGGTAGAAGTTGACCCAGGTGTTGCCTACATCCTGGATAGCCAGGCCACCAATTGGTTCGTCTGTATAAACCATCACAGGCAAACCTACAGCTGAGTCACCACTTGCAGCGATCGGGGTCACCTCAAAAGCGACATATTTTCCGATCTCAGCAGTTAGCGTTGTGTAGTTTTTGGTGGTGGCATCAGGAATCTCAGTAAGGTTGGTGCCTGCGTTATCATCAGCCCAGTACCACTTGAATGTTGAAGCTCCCTCGGGGATCCCATTGACATTCTCATAGGTATAAACACCAGTCAGTTCATTCCCGACAGTAAGTGTTCCATCGATCATCAGGTCATAGGCCCAGGGAGGAGTAGCTACACTTGGGTCCAGATCGGAATACCAGCAATAATAGGTATTCATAAATCCACCCGTAGTATCCTGGAGGTTGTATTTACGGTTTGGGCCGCCTCCCGGGAATTCTGATGTGCCCCAGTCGCCGTTAAACCTGAATTTAAACTCAATGGGAGATCCGCCAACATTGATCGTATCGATCATCATGGTAATCACATAGACTTGATCGTTACCCCGGTCGAAACAAACGTCGTATGCTCCCCATCCGTTCATATTTCCGGCAATGTCGAGATAGTCGACCATAGGATCAAAATGACCTGCCGAGATCTGGTAGGACATGTTGCACTGGAACAGCATCGGGATGGTAGCCGGGTTGAAATCGTTGTAAATGTTCAGAACTGTTTTGGGCTCGGAAGGAGCGAGGAACATCCGGTTGGGGCCTCCGTCAGGGAACTCGGAGGTGGCCCAGTCACCGTTGATCCGGTATTTGTATTCATAAATTGTTCCGGCCTCAAGGGTGTATGAGATCTCGTAAACGAATGATGTGCCAACCTGGGCCATATGAGGTGATCCTGACCAGCCATTCATACTTCCTGCTATATCCAGGAAGTCAACAGCCGGATCAAAGGTACCCAGGTCAACCTGGTATGTCATATCGCACTGGAAAACGACTGCATTGATCGGATCGTCGTTCCACCAAACATCGATTTCGACATTTCCCGGGACCGCTGTATAGGGACGGGTTACATCTTCGTTCAGGTCATCATTGATCCTGAAATGGATGTTGTATACCACACCTGAATCGAGTCCTGCTTCCAGGGTGCCCGTATAGATAAGATCTACGCTCGGATCAAGGAGAATGGGATCGACCCTTTCAGCAACGATGGCATAAACATCATCGGAAACAGGATCAAAGATCCCTTCGTTAAAAGCTTTATTCATATTCACTTTGAACGAGAATTTTGGATCAGTGGAGGTGAATGCCAAAGGAATGAAGAAGTCCATGCAATTCGGCGGATTGGCAGGATCGAAATCACGTCCATCCTTGGAATCCCATTGGCCATCATTGAACACGGCACAAATATGTGTCACAATGGTTCCTGGGGCGATGTCATAGAAAGCGGCGGGATTATAAGAAATAGAGTAAGTGCCGTCGCCATTGGGTTGCAGGTGTGGTGACTCTCCGTTGGCGCCAACCGCATTGTATTCCACAACATTCTGCCAGTTATTTCCACCAATTCTTACACCTGAATGCATATAAACCAGGGGTACACCGGCAAGGGATGCATTCTGGAAGCAGGCCATCTCGGGGTTGAAGGTGAGAGTAATGTCATCAAACACGGTTGCGCCGGCCGGCTCAATCGTGATAGCGGCGGGCATCTGTGCATGGGAAACACTCAAAACAGCAGCAAATGCAACCAGCACCAGCATGCTTTTTAATAAGTTCAAAGTAAATTTTTTCATACGCGTTTGGATTAATGTTGATTTTTTGACGGTTTATCGTACACAAATATAATTAAAATAAAAAGATATTATCTTGTGACAACATTTTTTTTTATTTTTACAACAACGAATAGTAATCATTAAACATAGCAGCTATGAGGAAAATTGTACGTTTGAAGTCATGGTTCGTTTCTATCGTTTTGGTGCTCTGCGGGCTGAGTGGTTTCTCACAAACCGGCGTGATTACCGGGATTGTTGAGGATTCGCAGACAGGGGAGAAAATTCCCGGAGCCAACGTATACATTGAAGGGACGACCATTGGGGTGTCCACAAATCTTGATGGGCAATACTCCTTTGATGCACCTGCAGGAAATCAGGTGCTGGTATGCAGTTATATAGGGTATCAGACAATGTCTGCACCGATAACAATCGTTCAGGGGAAGACAGTGATCCAGAATTTTAAAATCGCTGAGGATAACCTGATGCTGGACGAGATAGTGGTGGTTGGATATGGTACCGAACGAAAGCGGGATATTACAAGCTCTATCACTACAGTGAAGGCCAAAGAGATCGAGTCAATACCCGTGGAGAATTTTGGGAAGGCATTGCAAGGTCGTACACCCGGAGTTCAAATAACAAGTGATAATGGACTTCCGGGGGGGGCTGTTACCTTCCGTATCCGTGGAACCTCCTCCATTCTGGCCAGTAGTGAACCTCTTTATGTTGTCGATGGAGTTCCAGCCATCTCGGGGAGTTATACCAATGAATCGGGATTTCCGGATAAGTCTAATGTCCTCTCCCAGATCGATCCGGCCGATATTGCTTCGATTGAGATTCTGAAAGATGCGGCTGCGGCTGCTATATATGGAGCCCGGTCATCGAATGGTGTGGTTCTTATCACAACAAAACAGGGAAAACTTGGCAAAGGTGAACCAAAGACCCTTTTCAGTTTCAATTACTGGGCTGGTTTCAATACCGTAACCAACCGATTGAAGATCCTTGACGGTCCTGCTTACCTGAGGCTTACCAAAGAGGCCTGGTTCAACTCCACCATGGGTACGGAACAGGAATACTATGAACAGTTACCATACGGTATTTACAATACCAACCTCCTTTTTGAAGGAGATTACAATAGCTTTTCCGACCAGCAGAAAATGGAAACCTATGATGCCAATAAGAACGTTATTGATAATACCAACACAAACTGGCTCGATGAGATGCTTAACACTGGGTTCCTGCAAAATGCCTCCCTTTCGGCTACCGGAGGAACTGCCAAAACCCAGTATTTCATAAACGGAGCCTATTATGGTGAAAAGGGATTTATCCAGGATAATAAGTTCAAGAGGATCAACGGAAGGGTAAATTTTTCTCACATTGCATCTGACAAGTTTAAATTCGGAGCCAATGTTGGAGTGTCCTACACGATCAACAACCGGGTACCAACCGGCTGGGCCGGGGGAATTGGAACAGCTCAAAGCCGCTCATTGCCAATTATGCCGGTCTATACCTCCACAGGAGGCTTTTTTGCACCTAAGAGCTCAAATTTCACAAATGTGGTTGCTACCCGGGATGACCTTACCTATTCAGCGAATACTTTTTCCATCATCGGAAATGTATTTGGCGAGTTTCATTTCACCAAATGGTTATCACTGCGGAATGATTTCGGTTTGAACAACATGTACCTGAAAGATTATAAATATGAAGGGACAATCACCCATGAAAATGCTGTTGCTACCGACCGGAGGGTTCAGGTTGAGTCATATACAAACCTGCTATCACTCAATATCGATAAGACCTTTAACAAGCATGCCTTGTCCGCATTCCTCGGTTTTCAGGTGCAAAACAGCAATGAGTATGGAAACTGGATAACCGGTTCCGATTTTCCAAGCCCTGACCTCACCCAACCCGGAAGCGCTTCCATTATCACTGCCGATAACTGGACGGAATCTTATGGGTTTTTATCTTATATCGGGCGGGCCACTTATAACTTCGCCAACAGGTATTATTTTACCTTCAGTTTGCGTCGTGATGCCTCTTCCAGGTTTGGTCCCGGAAATAAATGGGGATGGTTCCCCGCTACCTCAATCGGATGGACTATTACTGAAGAGAAGTTCTATCCGGAAGGTATGAAAAAAGTACTTTCCTATCTGAAATTCAGGACAAGCTACGGAATGACCGGGAATGCAGAAATCGGGAATTACCGCTATTTCGGCTCCTATAATTCAACCCGTTACAACGGTGAACCGGGAATCAAGCTGGATATTATCGGAAATCCAAACCTTGGTTGGGAAAAGACCTCCCAGCTTGATGTGGGTCTTGACTACGCATTATGGGGTGGACGGATCTCGGGAGGATTTGATTATTACTATAAGTATACTTCCGATATGTTGTTGAATGTCAATATCCCGCAAACCAGCGGGGCATCCAGCGTAACCATGAACGTGGGAACCATGCAGAACAGAGGGGTCGAGTTGTTTATCACCAGCAATAACCTGGTGGGTAAATTCAAGTGGCAGACTGAATTCAACATCAACAACAACAAAAATGAGATCCTTGATATCCAGGGACAAATTGTGGCCGGAGAGAACTATGGTAACAACTATGCACAGGAGGGGAGCCCGGTAGGAGCATGGAGGCTTGTTGAGTACTATGGTGTAGATCCGCAGACAGGAACGGAATTGTTCGTTCTGGCTGATGGAACTATCGGTCCATGGGATGACGGAGATCCTGACTTTTTTGCCAACAATGCAAAAGTGACCGGAAATCCCTATCCTTCCTGGTTTGGAGGTTTCAATAATATCTTTTCATGGAAAGGCATCGATGCCTCAATCCTGTTCACCTTTCAGTGGGGAAATGATGTCTACCGTGATGATGGAAAGTTTTTCGAAGGTGGCTCGATCGGAGCAAACTGGAACCAGATGACCACGATCGAGAACCACTGGACGAAACCTGGCGATGATGCAGAGACACCACAACTGCTTTGGGAAAATACCTATTCTACCCACAACTCTACAAGGTACCTGGATGATGGCGCTTTTATCCGGCTGAAGACATTTACCATCGGGTATACGCTGCCATCCAACTGGTCAAAGACAATTGCGATGTCCAGTATCCGTGTCTATTTCCTGGCTCAGAACTGGTGGACATGGACTAAATACGGCGGGTGGGATCCTGAAGTCAACCGCGACCAAAGCGGTAACATCACACAAGGGGTTACCTATCTCAGCCCTCCGCAGGCGAAGACCTTTTCGTTCGGAGTGAATCTTAATTTTTAATCTCAAAACCGAAGAATCATGAAAAAGATATTAAACCTGACTCTAGGATTTGTTTTGATTCTCATTGTACTTACAGCCTGTGAGAAGATAACCAACAAAGTACCCAGCAAAAGCATTTCAGATGAAACAGCCCTGACCACCTACGACGGCTTGCAGGCTGCATTACTGGGAACCTACAACGCCCTTCAGAACGGGGACCTGTATGGTGGAAACATCTGGGCCTGTGGTGATATGCTCTGCAATAACGTAAAGAATTCGGGACAGGGAAACATCGTTTACGAAGAGACCCAGATGCTGGAGAAGAACATGTCGCCCGATAACCGTTTGTCAGCCTCTTTCTGGGACCGATGCTACTTCACGATCAATATGGCCAACTCTATCATTGAGGCAGTTCCTTTAGTGGCTCCTGCCGAGGAAGATGCAAACCGGCTTCGCGGCGAATGCCTCTTTATACGTGCCATGATCTATTTCGATATGGTCAGATACCTGGGAAATTCAGTACCTGGATCATCAGCAAATGGACTGGGAGTTCCTTTGATCCTGGCACCAACAGGAATTGATGCCAGGCCATCCAGAAATACTGTTGATGAAGTGTATGCTCAGATCGTAACGGACCTGACTTTAGCAGCTGATCTGTTGCCGGCTTCCAACAGCAACCGGGCCACGAAATGGTCGGCAAAAGCGTTGTTGTCTCGTGTCTATTTTTACCTTGACCAGTACCAGAATTGCATTGATATCTCCACAGAGGTTATCAATGATGGCGGTTTCAAACTGGTCGACAGTGTGGTGGATAACTTCGGTAGTACTGTGACCTCAGAGATAATTTTTGCGGTACTCAGCACACAGACCAGTACATCAGCAGGTACACTGAACGGTTATTACCGGCTGGCCAGCAATGGCAAATTCAGCCCCTCCACAGGTGTACTGAAAGTTTTTACATTTACAGGTGGACCAGATGATCAACGATATACCAAGTTTTTCTTTTCTAAAGATGGGAAATACTTTACCTCTATGTTCGACGACCGGTATATGAATATTCCACTGATCCGGCTGGCTGAGGTCTACCTTAATCGTTGTGAGTCCCGCTTCAACCAGGGGGATGCCCAGGGTGCTTTGGAGGATCTCAATGTAGTCAGGAAACGTGCTGGTGTAAAAGATTCGACAAGTATAAATTCTACATGGATCTATTACGAACGTTTCAAAGAGCTCTGCTTTCAGGGTGATAACTTCTTTAACATGAAGCGTTTGAAAAGGGATAAAATATCAGGCAAGGACCTCCCATGGAACGACCGAAGTTTGATATACCTGATCCCTCAGCGGGAGATTGATGTCAATCCGAATTTACAGCAGAATTAAAAATCCCCAGGGACCTAACGAAATGGTATCATTACCTTCGAATGTCCAATCTTTATCCGTGAAGACCTCCTTATAGGTTCCATTGATAGCCTCGCTTGTTAAGGAGAATGATTGTGTCACAGGAGTGAAGTTGAATACGGATAGTACCCGGTCGTCACCCAGGGTTCTGAGAAATGCGTACACCGCAGTATCAGCTGATGTCGTAACCCGGGTAAACTCTCCTCCGTCGTCACCACTCCGGAGTGAAGGATGGCAGGCTTTTAACCGGACAAGCCTGGCGTAAAAGTCACCCAATGGAATTTCTCCCCACGCGATGGAGTCCTTTTCAAAGAATGACAGCCGCTTATCCAGTGCGGCTTCCTGGCCTGAATAGATCAAAGGGATACCCGGGAAAGTAAAGGTGAAGGCTGCAAAGGCTTCAGCTCCTTCTCCCAGTCTTTCGAATACCGTTCCGTTCCACGAGTTCTCATCGTGGTTGGTTGTGAAACGCATACGATATGCATGCGGAGGATAAGTGTTCCGCTCCGTTATTAACAATGTATCAATGACGTTTGCACTTTTTTCTCCTTTCGCGATCTGGTTCATTAGGTGATAAAGATCCCATGAGTAGGTGGCATCGAAAGCCGTGTCGTGCATATCGGGTGTCTCCCATTCGGCCAGCATAAACAACTCCCTGATCGCTTTTAATTGCGGAACAACTGTGTCCCAGAAAGCTACAGGTACCATTCCGGCCACATCACAGCGATAGCCATCAATATCACACTCTTTGATCCAGAATTGAAGTGCATCATTCATATAATTCCATACCTCGGGTTGATTGTAATCCAGCCAGGCCACATCGGTCCAGTCGGCAACAGGTGGAATAATATTTCCTTCCTCGTTGTGCTTATACCATTCAGGGTGTTCGGTGATTAGAGCATTGTCCCATGCTGTGTGGTTAGCAACCCAGTCGATGATGAGATACATCCCCATCTTATGTGTTTTATTCACAAGCTGTTTGAAATCATCAAGGGTCCCGTATTCAGGATTGACTGAAAGGTAGTCCTTAACAGAATAATAACTTCCAAGGGTTCCCTTCCGGTTTACGACACCGATTGGCTGGATAGGCATAAGCCACAGGATCTTGATCCCCATCTTCTGAAGTCGCGGCAGGTGCTCCTCAAATGCTGCAAAGGTACCTTCCGGTGTGAATTGCCGGATATTGACTTCGTAAATAGTGGCGTTTTTGCTCCATTCAGGATGCCGGGAAGGGACAAAATCTCCGGATGTCCATGATGTACATGAATTTAATGATAAGAAGATGATCGCAAACAGTACCAGGATTGCTGAAGAAGTTAATTCTCTCACTTGTTTCATGGGTTTTGTTTTTTAATTTTAGAACACGGATGACACAGATGCCTTCGGCAACACAGATGATCACGGATTTCATTATCTGTGTTAATCTGTGTTTTCTGTGTAATCTGTGTTTCAATAAGAATTAGTGTGTTAATATTTCAAATGAATTTCCGGTTAATGGTACTTTTAGAAGATTACCGTTTTTCTTGAATTCGGAGCCGAAATGTCCCTTCAACCTGGCTTCACGAAGCCATGCCGGCAGTTCGATCTCCACTGTTTGACTCTCTGTATCTTTGTTGAAAACAACAATTGCAGCCTCTCCCATGTAGACGCGCATGTAGGCATATCTTCTGTCACTCACAACCAGCGGTACCAGGTCTCCGTATAACAGCGGGAGGTGCTCACTGCGCAGGTGGGTTAGTTTCTTTGTGATATCAAGCGTCCGTTGCTCATGGTTTGTCAGGCCTTCGAACTGCATCATCCGACGGTTATCAGGGTCGTTTGCTCCGGGTAAACCATATTCGTCGCCATAATAAATGACGGGGATCCCGGGGATGGTCATGTTAAATGCCATCAGGGAGGCAAGCCTTCTGTAGCCTATAGTATCTACTACCTTTATCTCACGCAGCCAGCCAGCTTCACGATCGTCTTCATTTGGTTTCAGCGCACCTCCTGCGTATGAGATGAACCTTGCCATATCCTGGTTCCCGGTGATGTTACCCATAAGATTGTGGTATCCGAAAAAGGAGAGAGATTGCAGCAAAGCAATGTTCAGATCCTGAAACGAGCTACCAGGGGAAGCAAATGCAAGTTTTGCTTCCCAGTAAAGGTTAAAATCAAATTGGGCATCGAGCATTCCCGGATTGATGTAACTGCCAATCAGCTCACGGCTGCCAAAAGTCTCCCCGATCTGGTAAATGGATCGTCCCCCGGGTTCCAGGATTGAGTCCAGTTTTCGTGTGAGCGTGCGCCAGAAAATCTGCGGGACATGTTTTGCGGCATCATGCCGGAATCCATCCAGCTGGTACTCCTCAATCCAAAAGAGAGCCGAATCGGATACCAGTTCATATACTTCGGGTTTCGAAAGGTCGAGTGTAGGGAGGAAAATGTCGAACCAGGTGCTCAGGCGGTATTCATCCCACAAACGGATATTCTTCCGCCCGTCAGGTAGATCCAGTTGCGTAATCCAATCAGGGTGTTCCTTCAGGAGGGGATAATTTTCATGAACATGATGAGCTACAAAATCAAGGATAACGCCTACATCCCTGGAGTGAGCCTCTTTCACCAGCTGCTTCAGCTCCTCTGCTGTCCCGAAACGGGTATCTACAGTTGTCAGCGTGAGTGGCCAGTAACCATGATAGCCGGAGAACTTGCGGTGTGGTTCGGGGTACTCCCTGAAAGCCGAAAGGGGATTCTGGGTCACAGGCGATAGCCAGAGTGTATTGATGCCAAGGTTTGTAAAGTAGCCATCATCCAGCTTGTCAATAATTCCCTGAAGATCACCTCCCAGGTAGTTTACCCTTGGATCGACTTCCGGATCATCAACAGGCTGATCATTGTGTGGATTTCCATTCCTGAACCGGTCCAGCATCATGAAGTAGAGGATCATGGTCTCTTTATCAGAACGCGACAGTTCATCAGGGCGTGTGATTACATGCCTCTTTCTCAACGGGATGAGAAGGTCGTTGCCAACACCTGTTTCGTTGCTGCCCCAAACCCTTATGAAGCTCTGTTCCTCCCCTGATGCCGCATGGGGCAGGCTGATGATCAGCGTGCTGCTATCCCTGTAAAGTAGATGTTCAGGTACCTGATAGTTTTGCCAGAATACAATAACCTCATCAACCAGTTCCATGCCGCCAACAAGGATTGTGTTCTCCGTAGCATCGAGGGTATAGAGAAAAGGTCTCTCTTCCGACATCAGGTTCCCGGCCCTGAGCAGGGAGTTATATCCACCGATGCCGTTACTGATTGTATCGGGATTCCCCGGGTCTAAGATCCAGTCGTCATCAACCACCAATTTATACTGATAGTTGCCCGGAGTTAGCAAGACTTTTGTTTCCCAGGTATTTCCGTTGAATTGCATGGGATTCCTATCCGGATTCCAGTCATTGATCTGGCCTGCGATCCGTACCTTATTGTAACGCTTTCCATGTGGGTCGAATATGAAGGTCACGGGAATTACAGAGGAACGCTTGATGAGCAACGCATAGGGAACTCCCTCTCCCCAGCAGGTCAGGACCGACAGCTGAGGGATCATGCTCCCGGAAGGTTTCAGGATCAATTGGGAATGGTCGCCGGAAAAATTAACGGTCAGAAAAGATCCGGTGGTAACAGAATCAATCAGGCCGGGTTGCGTGAAATAGTCAGCCAGTATGATAATCGTAGAATCCTCCCCGAGTACAACAGGTGGGGCGATCTTTTTCATCAGTGGGTTGTCAGATACCTGGATAAGTTGCCTGGGATTACAGGTTGTCAGAACCAGGATGGAGAAAAGTATAGTACTAAAACGAACCATTTTCTTCATGATGCCTGATGTTATCTGATTATGGTTAAGGTTTTTGATTTTGAGGCGCCCTGCACGATCAGGGTATAACTGTAGGATCCGGCAGGATAATTCTTATTATGGAACACGAAGTTATTTATGGGTTGATCAAATCGCCCGGATACAAGTGTTTCGAGATGTTGTCCGCTCATGGTTTGTAAAATCAATGAAGCTTCTGCTCCCGGTGTCAGGGAGAATGGAATAGTGGTCTGCTCCCTGAAAGGATTGGGATAATTCTGATCGAGTTTAAAGTTGAGCTGACCCCGGTTTTCCTGAATACCTGTGTTGAATGGAAAGAACTGAACAAGAGGCAGCCGTAAATGGTCCCGCCAGTTACAATAGCTGTGGCCTTCATTGAAAATGAAATGCTGAAAATCATATTGTTTGGCTTCGAGAATGGAAACCAGGTTTGCCACCAACGGAATCAACATCGGGATGTCGTACTTCCCGATATCCAGGTACAGCTCCAGGTCAAGTTTGTCACTTCCCTGGAAAGTATTGGAAATTTCTGTCTGGATGTTGCTGGATTGTGCTGCTATCTTTCCAAATGATTCAGGGTTTTTCATGCCGATATAGAGGGAGATGTTCCCGCCATTGGAGGCACCTAACATGGCTCTCTTCTGTGGATCGGTTTCGATCCGGTATTGTTCATCAAATACCGGCATCAGCTCTTCGATGATAAATTTCCTGAATGGTTCCTTCAGGGATCCGGCATACTCCTGGTTCCGGTTGACAGGGGGAACAAAGATCGCGATCACCGGAACGATCTCCAGGTGTGCAATCAGGTAGTCGAGGATGTTTGGCGCTTCTCCCAGGGTGATGTATTCCAGCCCGTCATGAAAGAGGATAACCGGGTAACTCCTGGTGGTAGTATCATATCCGGGTGGCAGGTAGATCTTTATACTCCGGCTGTTTCCCAGGTTTGTGCTGTAAAGAAGGGTGTCGTGAAGTGTACCGTGAGGAATGGCAGGATAGTAGGCGATTTCGGGAGGAATCGTGCATGCGGGCATCCTGAGTTCTGAATTGGGACCATACCCACCTGTGCAGGTATAGGGATTGAGCGGGTCGAGGAGCCAGGTAACCCCGTTCTTCACGAATTTATAATCGAGTCGGGCATCAGGTTCATATACTGCCTGGTAATACCAGAAGTCGGTCCCTGCAACCTTTTCCAGGTCCAGGTCAGGAGACCAGCCGGTGGCGTCGCCGGCTACAGCAATTTTCACTGCAGTTCCCTGGTATACAAAGGCAACGAGGGAATCCATTTCGGTGTAGGGGAATGAATGCCCGGCACTCATGAAGCTGTCCACTTTTGCCTGCCGCTGTTCCTCTGGCAGGGCATTGAGGTAATCGATGAACTGCTGAAAGCTCTGAGCCTGTGAACCCGTTATGTGGAGCCCGGTTAAAGAGATCAGGCAAATGGTTTGCATCAGCATAACTCTGCCTTTATTAAAAACTCTATCTATCATAATCTACTTTAGTTTTTTCAATGTTACATTTTGAAGCAATGACTTTATCTTTTTTTCTAAACCCATCGAATTCGATGGGTTTAAAATCAGGATTATAGATTTGTTCCCAAAAGCCAAGTAACTCAATAGTATTCCTGTTTCTTAACCAGTTTTGTATAATATAATCTGTACGGTTAGCATCTTTGTATCTTGCAATATCAGTGAGAGAAATGAAGTCTTCTCTATTAAACTGTAAAACTGAAATCTCAGTTCCTTTTACTATGATTTTTTCCTTCTTCATTTCACATGCTTTTTGGGTTTATCTAAGAACCTGTCTTTTTCTTCTCCCTGACTGTGAGCCAGAGAAGGGCCGAAACGGCCAGTGATACTCCGCTGATAATGAAGATGATGTTTTTATTGGCTGATCGCATAACAATGCTTCCGATCACAAAGCTGGCGACAAGCTGTGGTAGTACTACCGAGAGGTTGAATATCCCCATGAAAAATCCCATCCTGGCTTTGTTCACCATTTCCGACATGATGGCAAATGGCAGACTGACCACGGCTGCCCATCCAAAGGTGAGTACCCCCATCAGGATGTATAGTAAGATGGCGTTATGAGCCCAGAGGACAATGCCAAAATAGCCCAGCGACATGGAGGCAACACAGATTGCCTGCGTAGGAACCCTGCCGATCTTTTTACTCAGAGGCTCCAGCAGGAATGCGGGCCATATGAATCCAACCGCATTCAGGATAAAGAAGGACCATCCGATGATCTGGCCTGTCTGAATTGCGGTTTCAGGATGGATCTTCTGTTCAATGAAAGCTATAATGTAGATAAACATAGTTTGAATCCCAAGCCAGGAGAAGCTATGAGCGAAATAGAGTTTGAAAAGTTCCCCCCATTGGGTTCGCGTGGCAACTTGTTTATTGGTTTCGGTAAGTGCACGGGGTTCTCTGATGAAAAAGAGAGGGCCTATGGAAAAGAGAAAGACAACAGCAACACCCGCATAGATCAGGGTATAGTTGCCCAGAAGGGCACCGGTGAGATAAGCAAGACTACCGAAGAGGTTGGAAGTAGATTGCATCCAGGTGAATCCTTTGGTTCTGGGTTGCCCGTCAGGGGTTACGTCGGCAATGATTGACCGGGTGGGATTGAAACTTATATTGATGGAGAGATCGAGGGTTAGCGCCACGGTGATAGCAACTGCCATCAGACTTCCGATCCCGAAAAAATCGTTGATCTTATCCAGGTTAGGGAGGGCAAGAATCATAAGGGCAGCAAGGACTCCACCGATGATTATGAAAGGTCGTCGCCGCCCACCCCAGAACCAGATCTTGTCGCTGATCAATCCGATGATCGGTTGTCCGATAATCCCGGCAATAGGTCCTGCCGCCCACACGATCCCGATCTCATGGATATCCAGTCCGTACTTTGTATAAAGAATCCAGCTTAATACAGCTATCTGGATCGACAGGGCAAATCCCATGGCGGTGGATGGGAGGCCAAGGATCACGTAAAATATATTGCTGAGTTTTTTCTGGATCGCTAACATGATTTCAAATTACGTTTTAACCCCTAAATCCCCTGAAGGGGACTTAATCCTCCCCTTTAATGGGAGGTTAGGAGGGGTCATTCTATTGATTGGTGATTTATTTCAATAATCTTCACTGATTTCGGAGCAAGAGTAATGGGATTCAGTTGGTTTATTTGTTGCCCGGTAATGATCTCATTTCCTATGGAATGGCTACTCAGAAAGTCTGAGAATCGACTTGTATCGAGGGCTTTTATTTCGTCATTCTTATTTATCACCACCATCACCGTATCTGTTTCATTATACCTAAAATAGACGTAAACGCCATCCTGTGGAATGTAATGACTCAGTTGCCCGGAATGAATTACCGGATTATTTTTTCGCCATCGCAGAATGGTTTGCAGGTAGGAAAACATATCCTGCTCCTCCGGAGTTCTTCCTTTTTCGGTAAATGCATCCCGAACGTCACCGGGCCAGCCTCCGTGGACATCATGCCTGAGGGCGCCATGCCCCTCATCTTCTCCGGTGGTCATCAGCATCTCGGTGCCGTAAAAGATCTGGGGAATACCTCGCGTGGTCAGGATAAAAGCCATGGCCATTTTCAGGTTACGAACATCATTCTGCTGCGTTTTCAGATACCTGTTCACATCGTGATTGTCGGCAAAGGTGACCACATTCATTGGATCCGGATAGGCCCCATCCTGCGACAGCACCTCGTACAGGTGAAGGATCCCTGTATTCCAGCCTTCGGGTTGGGTGAAGGCCTCACGTAGTGCGTCGTACATGGGAAAATCAAACACGCTGGGGAGGTATGAATTGTATCCGTCTTTATTGGGGGCATCCTGTTGCCAGTAAGCTACGGTGGAGGGATATGCCATCCAGCATTCGCCAATGATGTTAAAATGGGGATATTCATCCTTCATTCGTTTCCCCCATTCCGCCATCATATCCTTGAAGGGATAAGGATGGGTGTCCTGTCTGATGCCGTCAAGATGAGCGAATTCGGTCCACCAGATGCTGTTCTGGATCAGGTAATTCTTCAGGTAGGAGTTGTGCTGGTTGAGATCGGGCATAGTTTGGTCAAACCAGCCCCTGACAAATTTCTCACTGTCGGCAGGAGAGGCATAAGGATCAGAAACCGTACCTGCCCGGTATGAAGTACGGGTAAATTCCGGCCATTCGTTGATCCAGTCATCCGAAGGGAGGTCTTTCATCCACCAGTGGAAGCTGCCGCAATGGTTGAAGATCATATCCATAACCAGTTTCATTCCGCGGGCATGGATCGCATTAGAGAGGGCAACATAATCTTCATTTGTGCCAAATCGCGGATCTATTTTGTAATAGTCGGTAGTGGAATATCCGTGGTAGGAATATATTTCCTGGTTGTTCTCAAGCAGGGGATTTATCCAGAGAGTCGTAACCCCAAGTTCTTCCAGGTAATCAAGGTGATCGGTAATTCCCTTGATATCTCCGCCATGACGGCCGTTTGGGTTTGCCCGGTCAGCATCTTCTCTCATACCTGGGGCATTGTCGTTGGTTGTATCACCATTGGCAAACCGGTCGGGCATCAGGAGATAGATCACATCGGAAGCATCGAAACCCCGGTGATACTTTCTGCTGAGATCCCGTTGCCTCAATTCATAGGAATATTCCTCAACCACGGCTTTCTCTTTCATGAACCGAACCTGAAATTTCCCGGGTTTGGCTTCGTCAGAGATAAGGAGGTTGATAAAGAGGTAGTTCGGATTCTTTACCGTCTCAATACTGGCCACTTCGACTCCCGGATAGGAGAAAGCGACAGTAGTTGCAGAGATGTTATTTGCATGGACAAGAAGCTGAAGTTCCGGATGTTGAAATCCAGTCCACCAGAATGTAGGCTCTACACGTAATTCCTGGTTTTTCTGTGCGACAAGGGTCAGGCTCAGAAATCCTGCGATGATCACTATTACACTCCGTAGCATGTTTTCTGATCTTTCTGGTTGATATTCTTTTGAGGCTGTTAAATTAAAGAAAATATGGCACACAGATTATACTGATTTCTACTGATAATCACAGATAATAAATCAGTGAAGATCATGTGTTATCTGTGTCATCAATGTTCTAATAAAAACAGATCACTTTCCCTCGTTATATCTTCCAAATAGCACTGTCAGCTTTGCCAGTTTTGCCGCCAGTTCATCTGTAAAGTCCTCTGTAAGGGCTCTCCATCGCCAGTTGTTGTTTGTCGTTCCAGGTACATTCATCCGCCCCGATGAATCCAGCCCCAGCAGATCCTGCAGGGGAATAATAGCTGTATTCGCAACAGAAGACAAAGCGAGTCTGATCATATCCCAGTGGATATCTTCTCCTGTTGTATTGAGATAATTGAGTGTGCAGGCCCGGTCAGAATCACTGGCAGCGGCAAACCACCCCTTTACGGTGTCATTATCATGCGTCCCCGTATATACAATACAGTTTTTTGTATAGTTGAATGGCAGGTAATCATTTGTCTCGGCTGAATCAAAAGCAAACTCGAGGACTTTCATTCCGGGGAAACCAAATTCATCGCGAAGTTCTTCAACATCAGGGGTGATCACACCCAGATCTTCTGCTATGACCGGCAGATTACCAAGCCGTTCAACCATGGCTGTGAAGAACTCCTTCCCCGGCCCATCAACCCAATTGCCGTTGATTGCGGTGGTCTCGCCATAGGGTACAGCCCAATAAGCTGCAAATCCGCGAAAATGATCAATCCGGATGATGTCAAACATGTTCAAATTACTCTGTATCCGGTCGGCCCACCAACGGAAGACCTCTTCTGTTTTTTCTTCCCAACGGAAAAGAGGATTCCCCCAGAGTTGACCCGTTTCACTGAAATAGTCGGGAGGGACACCCCCGACATGGATGGGGTTGAGTTCTTCATCATATTCGAAGATTCCGGGATTGGTCCATGCATCGGCGCTGTCGGGGGAGATATAGAGTGGAATATCGCCGATGATCCGGACCGATCTCTGATGGGCATACTCTTTAACAGAAGTCCATTGCCGGAAAAAGATATACTGGGTGAATTTATTGTAATCGATCTCATCCCGGACCAGATCCTCATAGTGTTTCAATGCTTCGGGTTGCCGCTTTTTGATATCTTCTTCCCAGTCATACCATGGTTTGAACTCAAGGTTGTTTTTAATGGCTACAAACAGGGCATAATCATTCAGCCAGGAGTAATTCTCTTTCAGGAAGTTCCGGAATTTCAGTTTTGCAGTTGGATCATTCCTTTCACTGAAGTTTTTATAAGCTTTATAGAGGAATGGTTTTCTTGCTTTCTGAACCATGTCGAAGTCGACTGGGCCATTATCAGAAACGGGAAATTCATTCAGATCTTCGAAGCTAAGCAAACGTTCCTTGACCAGAATCTCCAGATCAATCAGATTCGGGTTACCTGCATGGGCTGAATAACACTGGTATGGCGAATCGGCATATCCGGTTGGACCCAGTGGAAGGATCTGCCAGTATTTCTGTTTCGATCGTACAAGGAAGTCAATAAAGTCGGTTGCAGCTTTTCCCAGTGTCCCGATCCCGTATTTTCCCGGAAGTGAAGTGGGGTGCAGGAGAATCCCGCTGGCACGTTCTTCTATCATATTGTGTATTTAGATTATAATTTGAGCCGTTAAAGAATTGTTGCGCAGGGCTCAGGGCACAGGGCTCAGGATTAAACAAAACTAATCTGTGCTCTGTGCTCTGCGCTATGCGCTATTTCCTTCGTCCCTGACCCGCAACATAAACCCTGCGGCGATCAGCATGCAGACTCCTCCGGCAATCACGGCGGCCATACGGTTATTGTCAAGGATGTTCAGCATCACCCATCCGAATACCAGTGAGGCAAAGATCTCCGGAAGAACAATGAAAAAGTTGAATATCCCCATGTAAACACCTGTTTTTTCCGGAGGTAAAGATCCTGAAAGGATGGCATATGGCATGGAGAGGATACTTGCCCAGGCAATGCCAACTCCAGTCATGGAGAGCATAAGAAGCCAGGGGTCGTGGATGACAGCAACCGATATAAGCCCTGCAGCGCCACAGGCCAGACTGATGATATGGGTCCACGCCATCCCGATCCGCGTTGCGATTAGGGGTAGCAGGAAAGCGAATCCAAAGCAAACGAGAGAATACATGGCAAAACAGAGACCGGCCCATTCGATTCCTTGCTGGTAGATCTCAGAAGTCTCTGAGGGAGCACCAAACACATTCCGTGCAACAGCAACAGGAAAATAGAGCCACATACAAAAAAGTCCGAGCCAGGAAAATATCTGAACCCAGGCCAGTCTTTTCATTGCCGCAGGCATGTGAAGAATATCCTGAAATATCTCGGTAAAAAACTGGCCGATGCTGCGCCTTTCCGTATTTTTTGCTCTGAATGCTTCCATATCCTCAGGGGGGTACTCTTTGGTACGGATGATAGTCCAGAGGACTGCTCCGAAGAAAGCAGCAGCTCCTACGTAAAAAGAAAGTTTTACGGATAGGGGTATGACTGAACCTTCACTACTCCCGCCTTGCACGTCGAACAGGTTCGTAAGTATCCAGGGAAGAGCTGATGCAATTATAGCTCCCAACCCAATAAAGATACTCTGCATAGCAAATCCCCTTGCCCGTTGTTTTTCAGGTAACATATCGGCTACAAAAGCGCGAAATGGTTCCATCGAAATGTTGATTGAGGCATCCAGTACCCAGAGTAATCCGGCGGCCATCCATAACGCCGAAGAGTTGGGCATGAAAATGAGCGCTGCAGAAGAGAGAAGAGCCCCGACAAGAAAATAGGGGCGACGGCGACCCATGCGGTTCCAGGTGCGGTCACTCATGTTTCCGATTATAGGCTGCACGATCAACCCGGTTAAAGGCGCAGCCAGCCAGAGTAATGGAATTTGATCAGGTTCAGCTCCCAGGTATTCGTAGATGGCGCTCATATTTGCCATCTGAAGCCCCCAACCAAACTGGATCCCAAGGAAACCGAAACTCATGTTCCAGATTTGCCAGAACGATAACGCTGGTTTTTTGGTCATGCGTCAGTAGTAATCGTGAATAACGTGAATAACGTGAATTTGTACCTTGTCACCTTTTCACCTTGTTACCTTGTCACCTCATCACTGTTTAATAAACCTCTGAAGCGCAGGCAGGTGATCCGCGCTATAGGCTTTCAACAGATACAAACCCGGAGGAAGCGTGGAAATATCAAGCCTGACACTTTTCTCATCAAAATGAGTTGCTCTGAATACAACCTGGCCTACAAGGGAGAATATCTCAACCTGATTGATAGGATATAAACCTTCGCATATAATTGCATACTCTGCTGGATTGGGATAGATACGGATAGGGTTCTGCGCAAATTCCTGAATGCCGACGCCACCGATACGGCCTGTGGTATAAACCTGTACAGGCAAACCCAGTGTATCTTCGCCGGAAGATGCAACAGGAGTAACCTCAAACACAAGGTATTTCCCCATATCAGCAATGGTGTCGGTCGTGTAATTGACGGTCCATGCGCTATCGATCGGTTCCAGTGTCCCTCCTACAGAATCGGCCCGGTACCACTTGTAAAGAGAGTTTCCCTCAGGAATTCCGCTCAGATTATGATAGAGGTATGATCCGGTGAGAATCTGCTTCACCTCTATTAACCCCTGGATGTACAAATCCGTTACCCAGGGTGGTGAGGGAACAACAGGGCCTATATTGTTATACCAGCAAATGTACGTATTGGGGTTTCCGTTTGTGTCAATCGGTTGAAGTACATATGAACGGGGATCCAGGCTGTCAAGCTCAGCGGTAGCCCAGGATCCGTTAATCCGGAATTTGAATTCGACGGGAGCTCCTCCAATCAGTGTATTGTCAAACAACTTTGAGATCGTATACCGACCGGTTTGATAAGGGTCGTATAGAAGATCCCACGCTCCCCAGTCGTTGAAATTTCCTGCCACATCGAGAAAGTCGGTTAGTGGATTAAAGTTCCCAAATTCAGTCTGGATGTTCATGTTGCATTCAAGAGTCAACAATATTTTCGTTGTATCCTGATTGTTAAAATACTGAATAACAGTGATCGTAGTGTCAGGTGGTAAAAACATCCGGCTCAGGCCTCCAAAGTCCTCATAGGTTATTATACTATCCCGGATGATCCTGAAGATATATTCATAAAGAAGGGAGGGATCAAGGTGGAATGAGATATCGTAGTCAGAGGTGGATCCTGCACGCTGGAGCTGGATTGGTTCCCACTCTGTCATATCACCCATGATCTGTATTGTATCCACACCGATGTGGAAAACTGAATCCGGAGTTCCCGAGAAATTTACGCGAAAGGTTGTAGTATTCAGGTATTCATCATTCCACCAGGCGAAAATCTCTGTTACTCCCGGCATTGCTGTAACCTCTCTGCTGATTGACTCATCAATTGTATCATTGCCACTGATGATGCGGTATCTGAAGTGATATGTAGCACCCGAATCAAGCCCCTGCTGAATCAGACCGCTGAAAACCCGGTCTGAGCCTTCAAATAGTTGAAGGTCAGGAATGTTCTCTTCGAAATGGACATAGACGGTGTCGGAGTTGGGATTAAAAAGGCTATCCTGGACGGCTTTGGTCATGTTCAGCTTGAACAGGAAGTTGTATGACGTGTCGGCGATTTCGCCTGAAGCTTGCAAAACACTTAAGGGAGTAAGCAGAAGCAGTATTAGCACAAACCTGGTTGCAGAATTGTTCATATTCGTGGGATTATAGATAATGCAAAAGTAATCGTTTTCTCTCAGATTTTTGCAGAACCGGGGTTAAACCCGTTTGAAGATCTGTGCGGTGCGGTTGGTGTTGTAGATTGTAAGCCAGTGGGTCCTGGTTTTTATATCGAATGTGGTGATGTGTTTTTGTAATTCGTCGATCCTTCCCTGGCCACCGAATTCAGGACTATCGGTATTTAACACAGGGATATAATCTCCTGGTTCCGGCAACTGAAAAGAGTAGCCGGGGATTGAGCGGTCGGGGTGGAAGTTAAAGACAAAGATCAGTCCCTCTTTCTCAAACACAATGGTTTTATTCTCTTCATCCATGTTGATTTGCTGTCCGTAATTTTGAGAAAGAATATGATGTGCTTTGACAATACTTAGCATCTTTCGGTCAAATTCAGCAAGAAAGTGGTATTTCAGATCCGGATTTTCCACCAGAGACCATTGCCGGCGGGCATGATAGAAACTCCAGTTATTGCCCTCCCGGGGGAAATCGATCCATTCGGGATGGCCGAACTCATTTCCCATAAAGTTCAGGTAAGCTTGTCCACCAAGTGAGATCGTGATCAACCGGATCATCTTGTGAAGTGCCAGCCCCCGGTCAATGACTACGCTCTGATCGTGTTTTGACATATTGAAATAGATCTCTGATTGCATCAACCTGAATGCGAGGGTCTGGTCTCCAACCAATGCCTGGTCGTGGGACTCGCAATAGGCTACTGTTTTAACAGAGGGCAGGTGATCATTCAATGTGTGCCAGAGATCATGAATATTCCAATCTTCATCCTGTTTCTCTTTGAGAAGCCGGATCCAATAGTCGGGAATTGCCATACCCAAACGGTAATCAAAGCCAATGCCCCCATCCTTTATAGGCCAGCACATGCCTGGCATACCGCTGACCTCCTCTGTTATTGTAACCGATTTTGGCTTGATCCTGTGTACCAATGTGTTGGCTAGTTGGAGGTAGGTGAGGGCATCCCACTCTACTCCCTCTTTGAAAAATCCTTTCAGGTCCCATATTTCCCGGAAGCCATGATCAAAATAGATCATGCTGGTTACACCATCGAAGCGGAAACCGTCAAAATGAAACTCCTTCAACCAGAATTTTAGATTTGAAAGGAGAAAACGAAGGACTTCACGTTTGCCGTAATCAAAAATCTTAGAGTCCCAGTGAGGATGGTTCCCGCGTTCATCTGCGTGAAAATACTGATGACCGGAACCATCAAATCCATTCAGCCCCTCCAGGGTATTCTTGGCAGCATGGGAGTGAACCACGTCCATGATCACTGCTATATCCTGTTCGTGAGCCTTTTTGATGAGGTATTTCAGATCTTCAGGTGTGCCAAACCGGCTGGATACTGCGAAAAAATTGGTGACATGATATCCGAAGGAGCCATAATAGGGATGTTCGGCAACCGCCATCAGTTGAATTACATTATAGCCCGCATTCTTTATGTAGGGAATAAGGTAATCGGCGAACTCGACAAATGTGCCAACACCTTCCCGTTCCTGCGACATTCCGGGATGTGTTTCATAGATCACCAACTCTTTCAGCCGTCCAATGGAAAAATTATCTTTTTCCCAGTTGAATGGTTTAGGTGGAAGCCACACCTGACCTGTGTAATCAAGACTGATTGGATCCTGTACAACCCTTCTGATATACGCTGGAATCCTCTCCTGCCATCCCGTTTCGGAATGAACCAGTACTTTGATTTTACTTTGATGTGTAAACCGCTCCCTATACTCCTCTTCCGGTAGAAATATCTCCCAAACACCGTATTCAATTCGGCTCATCCGGTGGGAGTAACGCTGCCAGTCGTTGAAGTCTCCAAACAGGTAGAGGTCTTCTGCGTGAGGCGCCCACTCCCTGTAATACCATCCTTTGTGTTTCCGGTTGTAAGTGATACCGAAGTATAAATAGCCATCAGCAAAACGTGTGAGAGAGCCCTCTTCAGATTCTATAGAATTGAGCTGGTCACAGTATCGATGGTACCTGTTGCTGATCTCTGCTTCAGCCTGTTCGAGCCAGGGATCCTCTTTGACGATGCGTAGTTTTTGTTCCTTCATGAGCGCTGGGGAAAAGAGCTACACGAAGATAATCACAGCCGCAATAATGGCCAAAACAACAGGAACAATAACATACACCTTTTTTGCGTCGGATTTAATCTGGAGTTCGCAATCTGTCTCCAGCTTTTTCGAAGCTTCATCGCCGGGTTTGTAGTGTAATGCTGCTTTGAACTCTTCGCGGGCCGACCGGTAGAGTTCAATCTTACAGAAATCATTACCCCGTTGAAAGTGTTCCAGGTACTTTATCTCGTCATGAGGAAGACCCTGGTCGTAAAGTGATTTAGTTGCCATATTGGATTCAGGTTATAGGTTTTAGTTGGCAATTTACAACTTTTATCCTGTTCCGCATCAGTTTAGCTTATACGAAATTCCGACCCCAATCACCTCTTTAAACTGTGTCCTCGGTCCGCCCGGATCTGTTGGTGAATTTTTGATATTAACATCGTCATCGTATATCAAATTGGCATTGATGGTTGCCGCAAGCCATTTGTTCACCTTCAATGTTAAAAGCACATTCCAGTTAACATCGATGTTCCCGAAGTTATTCAGATAATCGGTAAAGAGTTCCAGTGATGAGGTGAGGTTGATGTTCTTGGCCAGATCCTTATTTAGATCGGCGCGAATATAGACTCCAAACTCACCACGGATATTCTTGCCGCGTGTCACTCCAAAAGCGCCGGAATCGGACAATGCCTGGTCAAGAACGAAGGTAAATCTGCCAGAGGTTGGTGAGAGGTAAAGCCTGAACCATTTGGCAGGAACATAGGTCACGCCTATACCGGCTACCAGGTATCCCGGAGCCATGATGGTGGAGATCACCGTGCTGTCGTCAGGATATTTGTACCCTTTTGAGAATTGGGACTTGAAGTTTGCCAGCACGGATGCATACCATTTTTTGTTTCGATGGATCTCATATCCATACGTGGAAGTCAGCTCAATTTTGTCGTCTGTTTTATTGTATTGCTGCGAGCTGGAGCCAAGACCGAGAAACTGGAATCCGTAAGCCAGGTCTACGATGTTGGCCCAGGCATGCTTCCCTTTTGAATAGTTGATGTTCAGGTTGATCATTCCAATAAGCCCCAGGGAGTTTGTCCCCCCCGCGGCCCAGTTAGAGTAACCTGCCTGCGCAAAACTCAAAGAACCCATTCCACTGACATTCCAGTGCTTAATACTGTCGGAAGAGGCACCTGTTTTAGATTTGTCGACGGCCGCAGCAACTTCTTTGATATCCTGCCCTAAAACCAGGCTGGAGATTACGAGAAACATAATAAGTATAAAATATTTTTTCATGTTCTGGGTTTTGTTAAACAAACTTACATAATAACAGGGAAAAAATCAGCTGTGTTGTCAGTTTACTTGCAAAAGATAAAAAAATCTTCGCGTAACAGCAGTGCATCAATCATCTCTCCGTGAAAGTAATTGGCTGGATTGAAGGTTTCTTCGTGCTTGTCATTATCCCATGAGATCACTTTGAATTCGGTTCTCCGGTTCTGTTGGTGATCCTCTTCGCTACAGGATACTCCATCCTTGCATCCATTTACAAGTTGTGTTTCCCCATATCCTTTGGCAGTTATCCGATCCGGGTTAATTCCCTGTGATATAATATATTTTACGGCCGACTCAGCCCTTTTTTGGGATAATTGAAGGTTATAAACATCCGAAGCTCTGCTGTCGGTATGTGATCCGAGTTCAATATTAACCGGATTTTCTTTCATAGCTACGACCAGTTTATCCAGTGCGGGTTTCGCATCATCGCGGATGTTCCAGTTATCGAGGTCGTAATAGATATTCTCAAGCACAAAGACACGGTCGCTGTCCAGAACATCAAGAAGGAGGTCACGCGGTGCATTTTGCTCCACCTCCTCACTCAAATTGTCGGCTTTAACTTGAAAACAATCGGCGATATAGGCGGTATGCATTGCTTTGACAGTATATAATTCACCTGGCGTTATTTCGGTTCTGTAATACCCATTGGAGTCAGTTTTAAGGACAAGAACCTGAGCTTTTCCCTTTTCAAAAATGAAAACCGTTGCTTTATCAATGGGATTGAGGTTTCTCTTGTCTTTTACATACCCTGAAAGAAAGGGAGTAGTTATTGAAACTGGTGACTGTATGGATTTCGGTAAGCGACGGAACAAGTAGAGGTCATCACTCCCTAATCCACCTGGTCGGTTGGAACTAAAGATTCCTTGCCCTCTATCTTCCGAGATGAAAAATGAAAAATCATCAAATGAAGTGTTAATGGGCATTCCCATTTGTTGCGGAAACAACCAGGTGCTATCTGCAAGTTGGGTGAGAAATATATCGAGGCCCCCAAATCCCGGATGTCCATCAGATGCAAAGTAAAGGGTCTCATCATTAGCCATGAAAGGAAACATCTCATTGCCGAACGTATTGATGACTGGTCCAAGGTTTATCGGCTGGCTCCATTTCGAATCTTCACGATGACACATATATAGATCTGTCCCGCCATATCCACCCTCCATGTCAGAAACAAAATAGAGCACATTCCCATCCGGGGAAAAAGCCGGATGACCAACGGAGTAATCGTCACTGTTCAGGAAAAACGGAACAGCTTTCATCCATTTCGAATCGTTTCGTTCAGAATGATAAATTTTCAGCAAATGGGTTCTGATCTTATGTTCATCCTTTTTTCCTTTATCCTTATAAGTTAGCGTACGGTTGAAAAGCACTTCAGAGAAATCGGATGTAAAGGATGCCGGACCGTCATGAAATGCCTTATTAAATAAATCGGGGGCCATCTTTATATCTTTAAAGCCCTGATAGAGGTCATCCGCAGACAATGGAACAGAAAAATATAAACGGAGGTAAGCATTACCGGTCCAACCATAACTCTCTGTGCTTTTTCCTGAGAGCGTGCGATCCGAAGTGAAACAAACCTGGTTCTCAAAAATTACCGGACCAAACTCGGCCTCTTTTGAATTCAGGGAGGTGGCATTTTTTATTTCAAAAACAGGTGGGATATCGCGCCATACAAGGGCAGTGTCACAGTAATCTGCCAGGCTCTTCGCACGGCAATCGCCAGGGACAAGTTCACAATACGCTAAAAAGTATTTCCTGGCCTGCTTATACTCTCCGCATGACCGCAATGCCTGTGCGTAATTAAACAGGGTAGTAGGCTCTGTGGCCCCATATCCTATGGCCTTTTCATAAAATTTTCTGGCATTTTCGACATCATTTTGCTTCCGGTAACACTCTGCAATCAGGAGAATGACTGCCTGTTTATCCGTGTTGCCTTTTTTCAGTGACCTGTTCAGAATCGACATAGCTTCTGAATAATTATACAGAGCCATCTGTTTTTTTGCCTTTTTGATCTGACCAAAAGTGACCAGGCAAATTCCTGCAATAAATAGAATTGTGATGAAGAGGGAACGCTGGTTCATTTTCCGGAGATAGTATAATTAAAAATACCTGGGAGTAAGCATCCGTGAATTATCAAAAAGATTTACATCATAACCAATCCTGATTTCATGAGAACCCTTGTTATACCCCTGGAGGGCATTGAACCATATATCGTAAGAATATCCAATGGAAAGGTTCTTCGTAATATTGACTTCAACCAGAAAGGCAATGGCTGCATTCGTTCGGTAGGAAGCCCCTATAGTAAATATTTCACGAATGAGGATACTTGCATTGATATCGGTTTGAAAAGGGGCTCCTTCAACCAGTTTCATTAACAGGGAAGGCATCAATACCAGATTATCTGATAACGGGATAGCAGCACCGGCTATTCCGTAAAAGTGTCGCTTCAATCTGGAGAAACTTACATCGGTATCCGGTAAAGGAGTACTTGAAACCGACATCTGATTCTGTATCAGATGCTTGGATGATAAACCTACATAGTACCGGGGGGTATAATAATAGATCCCGAAGTCTACATCAGGCACTGCTTTGTTTGTCACCTGGTTGATAAGTTCAATATCTCCGGGATCTTTCGCCTTAAGAGAGGCAAAGTCGATGTTGTAATATTTGAACCCTGCATTAACTCCAAAACACAGTTTACTGTTATCAAAAATAATCCTGTATGTAAAATTCCCCATCACTCCATAATCAGTTGTAGGGCCAAGTTTATCAACGTAAGTATAGAGTCCGAGCGCGATACGTGGATTACGTAAAGGGGTACTGGCAGTTAACGACGTTGTACGGGGGGCTCCTGTAATCCCAACCCATTGAATCCTTGTCAGGGCCTCTACTGAAAGTACTTCGTGACTGCCGGCATAAGCGGGATTGATCGCCAGTTTATTATACATGTATTGTGTATATAGCGGATCCTGCTGGCTGTATGTTACTGCCGAAATAAGAAACATTGCAATCGCCAATCCCTTTTTCATCACTGGTTTGAATGAAATCGTATCCTTACAAAGATAGTCTGCTATCGTTATAAAGAAAACATTTTGACAAGGGAAAGGACTATTTTTTTCTGGCAAGCCAGATGCCAAGCCAGATCAGGATTACCAATCCTGTCCATTGGAAGAGGAGTCTCAGATAGTCTATCACCACGAAAGAGTCATATCCCATTGGACTGTTGGGCGGATGGGTAAGGAACCCGTATCCGATAAATTCAGAGATAGTATAATCTGGAGGGTTTACTACTGCTTTCCATGGCAGGTATACAGTCACTGCAATAAGCAGAAGAATCCCGATTACCAGAATCCTTTTTTGAATCTTGTTCAGTCTTCTCATGTGATCCAGGTAGGAATCGAACCTACGACCCACAGCTTAGAAGGCTGTTGCTCTATCCCCTGAGCTACTGGACCCTGATTGCGGATGCAAAAATAGGGAAAATTATGCTTTGATCCGCGATCCGCGATCCGTGATCCGTGATAAACAACTTTTTATCAACAACCCTGCCTGCTTTCTTTGGAAATCGTAATTTTGTAGTGCGATGTGCGATCCATGATCCGCGATCTACGAATGTACAGCCGCAATTTATTGCGGCTCTAAGCCGAAATCTTTTGAACGACGAACAAAATCTTAACGGCGAACACCCGGAACTTGAATCAGGAAAGCTTGAAGAGGCAATCCATTTGGATGTTATGTACCAGAACTGGTTCCTGGATTATGCCTCCTATGTTATCCTGGAACGGGCTGTTCCGGAAATTCTTGACGGACTGAAACCTGTCCAGCGTCGCTTGCTTCATGCTATGAAAGAGCTGGATGACGGACGGTATAACAAGGTCGCCAACATCATCGGACATACCATGAAATACCATCCTCATGGTGATGCCTCTATTGGGGATGCACTTGTTCAGCTTGGGCAAAAGGATCTCCTGGTTGATACTCAGGGCAACTGGGGAAATATCCATACAGGTGACAGTGCTGCAGCACCAAGGTATATTGAAGCACGCCCCTCTAAATTTTCGCTCGACGTGGTTTTCAACCCAAAGACTACGGTATGGAAAACCTCCTACGACGGACGGAACAAAGAACCGGTCACCCTGCCGGTTAAGTTTCCTCTGTTGCTGGCAATGGGAGTTGAGGGGATCGCTGTGGGACTTGCTTCCAGGATTCTGCCGCATAATTTCAACGAACTGATTGATGCCTCCATCAAAGTGTTGCAGGGGAAGGATTTTGAACTCTTCCCCGATTTTCCGACAGGCGGACTGGCTGATGTCTCAAAGTACAACGATGGGTTGCGAGGCGGGAAGGTCCGGTTGCGTGCCAGGATTAGCCAGGTTGATAAAAAGACATTGGTGATCAATGAAATCCCATATGGCACAACTACAGAGTCTGTTATTGACTCGATCCTCAATGCCAATGACAAAGGAAAGATCAAGATTCGGAAGATCGATGATAACACCGCCAGGGATGTAGAGATTCTGATCCACCTGACACCTGGTGTCTCTCCGGATACTACAATGGATGCTCTCTATGCATTCACACAGTGTGAGGTGCCAATTTCCGCCAATTGCTGTGTTATCGAGAATGGAAAGCCAAGATTTGTCGGTGTTAAGGAAATCCTGAGGATATCTACAGCACACACGGTCTACTTACTGAAAAGAGAATTGGAGATACGGCTGGAGGAGCTGAATGAGCAGTTGCATTATGCATCCATCGAAAAAATCTTCATTGAAAATGAGGTCTACGAAGGGATTAAGAAATGCAAGACGGACGAGGATATAGATAAGGCTATCAAGAGCGGGATGAAGCCGTTTGAAAAGGATTTCATCAGGCCGCTGAGCGAAGAGGATATCAAAAAACTCCGGAAGATCCCCATTGAACGAATCTCAAAATTTAATTCCAACAAAGCCGATGATGTGATCAACGGCATCAGGCAGGAGACAGAAGAGGTGAGCAATCACCTGGCCCACCTGACCGATTTTGCCATCGAGCATTTTCGGCAGATCAGGAAGAAATACGGGAAAAATCGCGACAGGCATACTGAATTGCGCAATTTTGAATCTATTGAAGCGGTAAAGGTAGCTGCGGCAAACGTGAAACTGTATATCAACCGGGAATTGGGATTTGCCGGAACCTCCCTCCGTCGTGATGAATTTATATGCGATTGTTCAGATATTGACGACATTATCGTCATCCGTAGTGACGGCACTTTTATGGTGACAAAAGTAGCCGACAAGGTTTTTATCGGTCACGATGTAATCCATATTCAGGTCTTCATGAAGAATGACATCCGGACGATCTACAATCTGATTTACAGAGATGGTAAGAATGGGAAGATTATGATCAAGCGCTTTGCCGTGACAGGTGTAACGCGCGACAAGGAATATAACTTAACCAAGGGGACCCTGGGCTCAAAAGTGCTTTACTTCTCCGCAAACCCTAATGGCGAAGCAGAGGTCGTTAAGGTCGACCTGAAGCCGAAACCCCGGATCAAAAAGAGCTCGTTTGATTTTAATTTTGCCGACCTGGCTATCAAAGGGAGAAGTTCCATGGGGAATATTCTTACAAAGTATGCAATCAAGAAGATCGAGATTCGCCAGGAAGGTGTCTCCACACTGGGATCTCTCAACATCTGGTATGATGATACTGTGATGAGACTGAACGCCGAGGATAGGGGTACCCTTCTCGGAGCTTTTTCAGGAGCCGACAGGATTATCACCTTCACCCGGTCAGGCCACTTCCGGTTCACCTCTTTTGATCTCTCCACCCATTTTGATGAAGATATGTTCAGGATTGAGAAATTTGATCCCCGGAAAATCTATACTGTGATCTATCAGGATACAAAGACGAAGTTATATTACATAAAACGGTTTAGTCCGGAAATAACAGAGAAAAAGCTTGCCTACCTCGATGACTCAGACCATTTTGTCTCTATCTCTGCCGATTTGTATCCACGTTTGCAGATTCTCTTTGATATGAAACAGAAGAGCAAAGGGGCAGCAGAGGAAGAGATCAACATCTCCGAATTCATTGGGCTAAAAGGCTATAAAGCAAAAGGGAAACGACTCACCGGTCACGCGGTGAAGAAGGTGAATTGGCTGGAACAGGAGACCAGGGTCGAGGTGACAGGGTCGAAGGTCGAGGTGACAGGGTCGAAGGTCGAGGAGAAGGTTAAAAAAGTTGGGAAAAAGCCCAAAGAACCATCAACCGGCAATCCGGAAACCGAAACGCCTAACGCCAAACGCGAAACACCAAATGCCGAACGCCAAACGCGAAACGCGAAACGCGGAACGCCGAACGCTGAACCCAAAACGCCGAACGCGAAACGCGGAACCCGGAACGCTGAACCCAAAACCATCAGCGACGAACAGCTGGAACTGGAACTATAAGTGGGGAAGTAGGGAAGTAGGGAGGTGGAGAGAATGATGTGCAATGATGGCAATGATGGCAATGATGGCAATGATGGCAATGATGGCAATGATGGCAATGATGG